>OHMU01000041.1_pt1 | contig 106139 bp, 88 predicted proteins | sample 1569441 | NCBI WGS metagenome assembly OHMU01 (sample SAMEA3879527, study PRJEB24766) | human gut metagenome | biome: human-associated habitat; feature: feces | place: USA | collected 1985/1987 | reverse complement strand
ATGCTTTGTTCTTTGCCAAGCGTAGGCGGACAAAAGTCCGCAAGTCGCAGGCAAAGGGCAAATGTAGGGCGAGGCAATAAAAAAGCATCCTATTAAAGGATGCTTGCTGAAAAATAAATCTTATAAAACCGCTTTTTTATTGCCGTTCCGAAGAATGAAAGCGGAGCATAGTGAGGTTATGTTTTCGCGGGTAAGTTTGATATGTTGTGAGGTGAAAAAACGTGCAGGAAGCCCGATGCTTTGTTCTTTGCCAAGCGTAGGCGGACAAAAGTCCGCAAGTCGCAGGCAAAGGGCAAATGTAGGGCGAGGCAATAAAAAAGCATCCTATTAAAGGATGCTTGCTGAAAAATAAATCTTATAAAACTGCTTTTTTATTGCCGTTCCTGCACGTTTTTTTTGCGGTATGCGGCAAATGCAAGGGCAATCGCGCCGAATATGGCGGCAAACGTCGAAGGCTCGGGAATTACAGCGGAAGTATATTCCAACACGAGGTTGTTGCCTTCCATGAAAGTTCTCCAAGTATCGTTTTCATTTGCCAGCGCAACTTTTATGTATTCGCTATCGCTGTCTGTTTCGTAATTTGAACCGTCCCAATTATTTTCGGCGGATATCAGAATAAATTGCACTGCGTCGGTTGTTTGGGCGACATACTTTGAGAAATCCACGTCAATGAAACCGCTTAATTCGTTTACGCTTGTGGTTTTCAAAGTGGATATGCCAACGCTGTCAGAAACGAAAGAGAGTGTTGCCGCTTGTGTATTCAAGCCACTTGTTCTCATTGCAAAATTAACTGCACTAATGTTGTGTGTTGAACCTTCAATTTGGAGCAATACACTTCCTGAATCAAGGTCTGTTCTGCCTACTGACAAGTTGTTCAAATAAACTTCGTTGTTTTCACCCGATATTATGAATTTTGCCGTACCCGCAACGGCAGTATCGGAAGAAGACAAATTAAAGTTTATGCTTCCGCCGTCGGCTTTTTGGAGAATTGTATTTCCGGCAAGTTCCATTGTGTTGACGATGGTTGATTCTTGATCGCTGGAAGCTTTGATGTAAATAGTTCCGCCATTGACAAGAACTTTGTTTTTATTGGCGGAAGATGTTCCTTTTACATAGAATGTATTTGAACCGCCTGCGGCATTTTTTATGCCGATATCGATATTGTTTCCTGTTTGGAAGGTATGACCTTCGCCTTGAATATTGACTTCAAACGAGCCGCCATATTGTTTTGCACCTCCTGCGGAGTTCATGTGAAAAGCGCCGTCCGAGCCGAAGGAAACCGTGTTGTTCTTTCCGCTTACCATAATTTTGCGGTTTCCGCCATATGTGGTCGTGTTATAGCCCGAATACAAGCCTTTCTTAGAGGATATGAATGCGGAATTTTCGCCTATAACTTCGATAAACGTATCGCCGCCATAAATAGTAGATCCGTTTTTAGCGGAATGCCCGAAGTAAAGCTCTCCGTTCATTGTGAATTGAGTGTTTTCAATAACAAGTTTTGCAACATTTGTGTGCGTTCCGCCGCTTTCGCTCAAATCAACGCTTGAGCCAGCAAGAAGAATACTGCCCCCGAATGTTATGGGATCTGAATTTCTAATAGTTAAAACAGAAGTGCCTGAGATTGCATCTTGTTTAGGATTATCATCTCTTTGAGAAAGTCCTACGCCGATATGAAGATTGCCATTTGTTCTGTTCCAAATTGCATTGTCTAAAGTTGCCAAAGATTGCCCTGTCGAACCTGCAACAGTTGAATTTTGGAGAACCAAATGGTATTTTTGGTTATAGGTTGCCCCGTTTAAAATATTAAACGATGCCGTGCCGGAAAGAGCCGCGTCTGAACCCACGATAACGTATGAACCAATGTCTGCAACCGCACCATCGCGAACTGTAAACGATGCAAGAGAGTTTGTGTTTGCTCCTGTTGAAAGGTATGCACGAACATCGTATGCCGTCCTGAATGTATTGGTTTCGCCCGCCCAGTCAACGATTGACTGCAAGTCATTGCCTTCAACGCTCGAAACTTTTAGGTGTATCGTATTGTTTTTAAAAAGCGAGTTTGTGGAAGTTGTTTCAACTCCGTCTGTTATTTGAGCATTTGTGATTTTCCAAATACCGGTGGTGTTTTTGTTTTTTCCGTTATCACCCCAAGAGGAGTCTGCGGAATTTTGAGCTGTGTTGTTATCGCCCGAGAAGAGCCACAATACATTACCGCCGCCGTTTGTATTGTTGGAGGAATCAAAAGCATTTGTAATTGTTATGTTTGTATTTCCCGCTTGGTGCAAAGTCGTGGAAGTATCTCCGCCGTTGGTGTTCCACCAAAGCTTAAAAGTTTTCATCGTGGAAAGCGATTCTGCGGAAGAGCCTTTCATATAAAGCAAGTTTTCACCCGAAGCGTTGCCGCCTTCGGCAGCCACATTTATATGTCCCGTGCTTGTAATAGAAGAATCGAGAATATTTACAATGCCGCAGAAGTTTGCGCCGTTGCCGCCAAACTGCCAGTCGGAATTTTCCAAAGTAAGCACTTTGGAATGACCTGCCGTTTGACCTGATCCCATCTGGAAGCCTGTTGTTGAATTGATTGTGGAATCTTTAACAAGGATATTGGCGTCTTGTATTCCGTTATGATATCCCGTTGCATTCCAAGTCGAGCCATTTTTAATTACCGCACTGTTTACTTTGTTATAAAACTGACCAGTAAAAGTAGCTCCATCAACTTCAAACGATGCATTGTCATTAACATAAACAGACATTCCGTTTGCAATTGTCAAACTTGCCTTGTCCGAAACAACAAATTTTGAATTGTTGTAAAGTATGACATCCCCGTAGGGGGGGCCGATTATGGTTGATGTGAGAGAATTTCCTTCGCCTGTAAGCAAAAGGTATGAGTTATTGTAAACATCAAGCTTTCCCGCCACAGCTTCACCTTGTATCAAAAGGGGATTTTCAGAGTCGGCAATGTTGATGAGGGCAGTGATATCCGCTTGCGGCGTTCCGTTTGACCAAAGAGCGTCAGCCCATGTCAAACCGTCTTGGGATGCGTCAAGCACAAGTTCTGTGTCTGCGGCGTATGCACCGCTCAAAAATAGAGCTGAAGCCGCTAGCGAGAGAAGGTATCTTTTTGTTTTCATAAAAAATATATTTAAAATATAAAATAGATAATTTAAAACTATTCCGTCTGGGATTTAAGAATGTTTGCCGCGCCGCCGCGAATTGCCTGACCGATGTTGAATGTCGGGCGCGTTTCATTATAAACTTTGAGTTCGCCGCGCGGAGCGTCTTCGGATTGCAAGGCATCGTACCATTTTACAGACATGTCAACAAAAGCGATGTGCCCGCCCTGGTCGCCAAAGACGCCTTCGTTCTTGTCCCAAGTGCCTGTGGCTTTCAAACCGCGAGACCAAATCAAAGGAGTGTTTGAATTTGCGCTCGGTTGTGTCTTGTTTGCAACTTCCCAAGAGAGGGGGAATGCCTTAAATTCTTCGCTGATTTTCCAGTTTGTGCCGAATTTGTCGCCGATATTTGCGGGCATTGGAGCGCCTGAACCGATTTTGTCGGCAACAATCGGGTCAAATTCCATAATCCAGAAAGAGGGGATGTTTAAATCTGCATGGGAGGCAAGGCGGAAAGCCCAATCGTGCACCGTGTCTGCCGTGAGCGTGCGGGAGCGTTCGCCCTTTGCATAGCTTTGCCAGGCAGTGGCAATACCTTTTGCGTTATTTAATGATTTCAGCTTGTCGGACGATCTCATTGCTCCTGTGAGAGCCGGCATAACCAAACCTGCCAATACCGCGATGATTGATATAACGATTAGCAATTCAACCAATGTGAACGCCTTGTGAGTTTGTCTGTTTTTCATAATAACCTTTTTAATAAGTAAATAAGATTGTTTTGTTTGTTAAATTTTAAGGGGTAGGGCTTCAAAAGGGCAATCAAAGATTTTTGAACCTTGCAATCACGCCTTTTTAAGCTGTTTAAATAGTCTCCAAAAAAAGCAAAATTTGCAAGATTTTTTTTAATAAATTTTTATTTCCCTTAAATCCTGCGTTTGCGAAAACAAAAAAGCCGCCGAATATTGCAAGTCGGCGGCTTAAAGTTGTGTATTTTTGAGTTCTCAATAAGGCAGCGGGAATTTCGCGCAAAGTTCGAGGGCGATGTTCTTTGCCTTTTCGATTGCCGCTTCGTCTTCGGGGTTTGACAAAACAAGGTCGATTGCTTCCGCAATTTTAACCATCTCGTCTTCGCCCATGCCGCGCGATGTGACTGCGGCTGTTCCAAGGCGTATGCCGCTTGCCTGGAAGGGTGAGCGGGTTTCGCCGGGGATGGTGTTTTTGTTTGTCGTGATGTTTGCCTTGTCCAAAGCCGCTTGCGCCGCCTTGCCCGTAAGGTCGGGATTGTTTTTGCGCAAGTCAATCAAAAGCAGGTGGTTGTCTGTTCCGCCCGAAACAATGCCGTGCCCGCGCTTTGCGAGTTCGTCGGCAAGCTTTGCGGTATTTTTGATTATCTGCTTTGCGTATTCCTTGAAAGAATCTTTCAACGCTTCGCCAAAGCAGACAGCTTTTGCCGCAATGACGTGCATGAGGGGACCGCCCTGGTTGCCCGGGAAAACCGAAGAATTTATGGCTTTCGCGTATTGTTCGCGGCACATAATCATGCCGCCGCGGGGGCCGCGCAGGGTTTTGTGCGTCGTTGTTGTAACGAAGTCGCAGTACGGCACGGGATTAGGGTGTACGCCAGCGGCAACCAACGCCGCTATGTGGGCGATGTCTGCCATCAGCATTGCGCCGCATTTTTTCGCGATTTCGCCCACTTTGTCGAAATAAATCGTGCGCGGATACGCGCTTGCACCGACAACAATGAGTTTCGGCTTTTCAGCCATTGCCACTTCTTCAAGCTTTTCGTAGTCGATGCGGCCCGTTTTTTCGTCAACGCCGTAGCTTACGATGTTGTAGAGCATACCTGAAAGGTTCATCGGATGCCCGTGGCTCAAGTGTCCGCCGTGTTCGAGCGACATTGCGAGAATTTTGTCGCCGGGCTTCAATACTGCCGTATAAACCGCAATGTTTGCCTGAGAGCCCGAGTGCGGCTGTACGTTGACATGTTCTGCCCCGAAGAGCTTTTTAGCCCTGTCGATTGCAAGCTGTTCTATTACGTCCACAAATTCGCAGCCGCCGTAATAGCGTTTTGCGGGATAGCCTTCCGCGTATTTGTTTGTAAGGGTTGATCCCATTGCTTCCATAACGGCGGGAAGAGTGAAGTTTTCCGACGCTATGAGTTCGAGGTGAGTTTGCTGACGGTTGGTTTCTTTTGCGATTGCATCAAAAACTTCGGCGTCGAGAGTTTTTAACGGAGTTGCTGATATTGCCTTGTTCATATTAAAATAATTACAATATTTATGGTTTTTCCAAAAACTTATGTCAAGCACTTTGACGCGGGCTTTTTGCTTCCGTTTTTATCAAATGCTTTGGGAATTTAGATTTTGATTGTTCATTTTTCTTCCCGAAATTTTTTTCGCCGACGTCAAAAAAAAGGAAACCCTTTTTGAGTTTCCTTTTTTGCAATGCGCTCTTACGCTTCTTCCGGCACTTTTATCGGAGTTTCTTCAAGCTCCATTTTGCGGTCGGGGCGCAGATTTTTATACCACAAGAGATATAGCGCGATGACCGAAATTATGAATACGGGAAGAATGCAGAAGAACATCTTTGTCTGGTGTATGACAAGGAGCATCGGCAGCATAAAGAGGGTCACCTGGTAGAGGAACGCGAAAGGAAGGGCTGCAATGTCGCGGCGGTTTTCGCCGTTTATGTAGTCGAGCTGCTCTTTTGTGACATACTTGCGCACGGGACCCCAGAAGCCGAACGGGCGCGTCTTTTTGTAGAAGTAAACGAGAGTCGGCATTGGAGTCGGCTTTGTCATCAGGCAGCCGATGATTGTAGCCGCAAATGCAAACACCGCAACGAATGCGAACTTGTCCCACGGGGCAAATTCCCAGCCGAGGTTTTGCTGCAAAATTCTCTGCGCAATCGCCGCTATGCCGCCCGATGCCATGCCGAACGCGACGCCCCAGCCGTTCATTCTCCACCAGTACATTCTAAGGAAGCCCGGGACGAACAATCCGGTTGTGACGCTCATGATAATCCAGTCCCAAACGTCGTTAATGCTGTCGAATACGAGAGAGAGGAAAAATCCTATGCCCGTAATCAAGATTGTTGTAGCCCAAGATGCCGTGATAAGCTCTTTTCTGCCGGCGTTCGGACGGAAAAGCTTTTGGTAGATGTCTTTTACCGCGTAAGCCGAAGCCGAATTTACCGTTGAGCCGAAAGTTGACATGGAAGCCGCAAGGAGCGTGACGAGAAGCACGCCCATCCATCCTGCGGAAACTTTTGCGCTGATGACGGCAGGCAAAATTCTTTCGGGGTCGGTAACTCCGTGGTAGCCCACGAGCATTAGCTTTTTCTTCCAGTTGTCGCCAAGGAGGCTTTCGATTTTCTTGGCAAGTTCGGGATTTTCACCCTTTATGATGGCGGTTGTTGTTTCGTGCCAGTTTGCCTTTGAAATGCCCTTGTCCTTGTAGGCTTCCCTTATCATGTCGGCAACTATGCGCATTTTGCCCGTCGATTTGATTTTTTCAGCCCAGTCCGCGCCGAGCTTTTCATGCATGTACTTTTGAAGAGTCGGGTTGAACGAGTTTGCCGAAGCGGAAAGTTCGAGCCATGATTTTGAAATGGCGTTGTGCGACTGCAACACGCTCTTTACCTTCGGGGCGTTCTTTGCGATTGCTTCCATTCCCCATTCTTCGCCCAATACTGCCTGCAAGTCCTTAACCAACGCTTCCGTTTTGAGGGCGGGATTTGCGTTTAGATTTTCAATGCCGTGATGCGCAGAAGCCACCGCTTCAACATCGCGGTAAACGGCGAGGTCCTTGTTTTCGCCGTTAAAGTATTCGTTTACGATTGAAATGCCCAAAACCGCCAAGCCGATCATCATCGGCCAGCGCACGGAAATCAAAACTGAAACCAAAAGATTTAGCTTTCCACATTCCTTGTCGGAGCGGGCGGCAAAGTATTTTTGGTCGGAGCCGCTTGCCAAGCCCGAAATCGCTTGCTGGACCATGTAAAAACCCATCGCGATAATAAGGAATTGGAAGAATTTGTATTCGGGGTCGTCTGGCATTTGGACATTCCATGAAGGCAGGGCTTCCGTCCATGAAGTGTTGCCCGTTACGTCGGCTGCGACAGATTTAAGAGTGTCCGCCGCGGAGAGGACAGTGCCGTTGACTTCCATGGGCGTAAACATGTTGTACGCCATTATTGAAAGCACAATCGCGCCCCCGATAATAAGCGCGGACTGCAAAAGGTCGGCGACGACAACGCCGTAAAAGCCCGCCGAAGCCGTGTATGCAACTGCAACGAGCGCAAAGCCCACCGCGCATACGCTTGGCGCGTAGGGAACGAACATCGAAAGGAACTGCCCCGTACCGCGAATCAGATAGGCAATCATGCCGATTACGGGCAAGATGGATACGATTGCCGTCAAAAGGCGGGCGGCGTCTGCGTCTTTGCCGTTTCCGAAACGGAACTGCATCCATTCAGCCCCCGTCATGCAACCCGAACGACGGTGCCACTTTGCCGTAAAGCACAATATGAACACCAAAATCAAAACCACCCCGCCTCTGAATTCGATGAAGAGGGCGCGAGGTCCAATCATAAACAAAAACGACGTAATGACCATCGTTCCCGTCAAGTCAAACCAGTTCGCCATGCCCGAAGTCCCGAGCAAATACCACGGCAGCGTTCTGCCGCCCAGGAAGTATTCGTCAAGCCCTCCCGAAGCTTTCTTTGCAAGAAGCACGCCTATGCCTATTAAGGCGGCGGCGTAAATTAAAATTACGATGTAGTCGATAGTTTCTAATCCCATAATGACAGTGTGTGAAAATTTATTTTATTTGCCTTGCGAAGATTTCGTTTTTATAGGCAGCTCATCCGAGGGTTCGATTTCGCCGCGGAAGAGCTGACCCGCCTTGCCGCAGAGCTTCAAATACAGGTCGGAATCATCGGGAGCGTAGGAGAGGAAACGCGAACCATTGCCTTCGGGAGGATTGTTCGTGACTTTGAAAATTTGCGTTGCTTCGTCCATTTCGTCAAACATTGCGACATACAGGAGGTCTGCGCCCGCCTTTTTGGCTTCTACAACCTGCTGCCAGAAGAATTTTCCGCCAAGTCGCGGAATATGGTCGAATTTTGCCTTTCTGTCGGCATAGCGGTTTGCCCAGCTGAATCCCGGGAACGCCAAAGGCATGTAAAGCACGCCGTTTTCCTTGCACCATTTGGCGTCGGGCGCGAACTGGTTTTTAGCGTGGTTTTTCGCGCCGTCAATGCCGCCGAAACGTCCGACACTCCAAGGCAGAAGAACGTCCGCACTTTTAATCATGTCATGCAGACGCTTGTCTTTGATTGTGTCGCGGTCGAGAGTGCGCCAGTAGGTCGGAGTGCCCAAAACGATTGCGCATCCGCCGTATTTTTCATCGTTTTTAAAGAAATTGATGAGGTCCGCCTGCTCTTCCATCGTGTATGCGCGATTGTCGCCAAAGCCGATTCCGTAGATTGCGACTACGGGTTTGCCGTTATGGCGCATGTAGGCGGGAGAATCGAAGAATTTGTATTCGTCGAGGAGCTTCTTCCAGTCTTTCTTGACTTTTTCGAGAGAATTTTTGTCGTTGTCCTTGCCCATCAAGGTCAAGTCATACATGATGGCGATGGCTCTGCCGTTGTTTTCCGCGCCTTTTAGAGCGTTTTTAAACACGCGGTTGTTTGAGGGCAGAAGCAGGTCGGACTGGTGGTGCCCGCCCGTAACGTCAAGAGCGAAACGCTGTAAAAATACGCCGTCAATGCCGTAGTCTTTCATCCACTTGAAGTGGCGGTTTACGGTTTTTGGATTTTCATTTGTGTAAACATAGGCTGTCGAACCGTCCGAATGCTTGAATTTGCTTGCGATTTTTTCATCGGGGTCGAGTTCCGAAACATCGGGCCATGCGTCTATGCCGCACTTGCCCGGTTCAAATTCTTCTGCGGGAGTTTCCCAGTGCTCCCAACCCAGCCCCGAGCCGTCAGTCGGAACCCTGTACCAGCCTTGATAGCCGCAGAACACTTTGCCTTTTAAATTGTTGCAGTAGGGGGCTTGCTTTGCCGAGTTCATTCCTGAACATGCAACCAAGGCTAACGCTGCCGCCGAAATTGCGAGAAAAGATGTAAATTTCTTCATTGGTGATAGTCTGTTAAAAAATGTATTTAATTAAATATGTTATTTCTATAAAAAACTTGGGTTAAGGCAAGACTAAACTTTTTTTAGGCAGGCGCAAAAAAAGAGGCGGAAAACTTTCCGCCCCGATTTTTCAAAAGCTTTGGATTTTATTCAAACCACGCCATTCCGGAGTAGGGATAGCCGTCGATAACCATGTTATAATACATATAATCTCCGGAAATAATGCCGTCTGTGATTTTTATTGTGGATATTCCATCCTTGAAGGAGCCTGAGAATGTGCTAATGCTGTCGGAAATTTTCTTGTACTTGAATGTGCCGTAAAATGATATGAAGTTTCCGTCTTCATCGTACAAATCGTACCTTGCGGATTTTTCGGTTTCCATTGTTACTTTGAGCCAGTCTGAGCATTCTCTGAAATAGTCAAAGCTCAATGTGGTTCCTATCAGGCTTTCAGGCATTAAATCTTCTGCATCTATTACAGGGACAAATGTATAGCAGGCTTCGTACATATCAGTAAACGGATTGTGGTCGCAATAATAGGCGCCGTTATAGAAATCAACAATGCCGTTGAAAGCTTCTTTGTAGGTTTTGCCGTTTGTAAGTTTGTATTGTATTGTAAACTTTAATTCTGCCAAGTGGAAGGATATGCGTTTATATTTTATGCCGGTTAATTTTGTGCCCGCACAGCCTGCAAGCTTGCCGGAGGAGGAACTCGTGAAAGCCAGGTAATAGCCATTTTTTGCATCGGGGAAATAAAAGGAGTATCCTGCCGGAGTTTTTGGCGCGTAAGGCTTTTGAACTGTCAATTTAACATCGTTTGAGTATGTTTCGCCGCCGTCATTATAGATTTTGCAACAATAGGTTTGTTCGTTGTTTTTTTCGGTAATTTCCTTGATTGTGAAACTTGATTTTGTTGCGCCTTTTATGTCTTTCCATTCGTACGTATCAGAATCTAAAACCTGCCACTGGTATTTGTTTTTGTAGCCCTTTGCAAAAACGTAAAATGTTGCGGAATAGCCTTCAAAAAGAACGGGATATTCGTTATGCGAGCCGTTTTCATTGTACGCCATTTCCCAGCCGTCTTGGATAATGCTTACATAATTCAACAGTTCGGGCTTTTCGTAAACAGTGAAAGAAGCCGCGCTTGTTGCGGCTTTTCCGCCTCCGTTTGAAACCTCGCACCGGAATTTGTATCCGCTGTTTGACATTTCGGGTTTTGGTTCAAATGTATTTGAGTTTTCGCCTTTTATGTCAACCCATTGCTTCGCAAGTGCATTGTAGTATTGCCATTGGTATTTTACATCATGCCCCGTTGCTTCGACTTCAAATTTTACATTGTCGCCTTCGTAGGTCTTTTGGGATTTTGGAGACTTTACGATTTTTACATTTTGATAAACTGTTAAAGTTGCCTCGTTTGATACTTCTTTGTCCGCGCCGTTTGTCGCTTCACAGTAGTAGCGATAGTTGTGCATTTTTTTTGAGGCGGTGATTTTTAAAGTTTGCGCAGTGCTTGCTTTTTTCCAACCTTTGCCGTCGTTTTTATTGACGTACCAAGTGTATTTCAACTTCTTGCCGTTTTTTTCTTTGACATCAAAAGTAAATTCACCCTTTTGCTTTTCGTATAACTCAAGATTTTGCGGTTCTTTTAAAATTTCAATATCCTCAAAAAATTTGAGGTTTGCGGTTTTTGTAATTTTTGTTTTGCCTTCTCCTGAAATCACGCAGCGAAACTGGTATCCTTCCATTTCTTGGGTCGCGGTAAAAGACAGCGTTTGGGTTGTGCAGTCAGTGTCTATAAACCCCTTGCCGTCGCCTTTGTCAATCTGCCACAAGTAGAATATTTCCTTGTTGTTTGAAATACTTGCGCAAGCTGTAAATTCTGCAATGGAATTTGGCTTTAATGCGACAGGTTTAGGTTCTATATCAATGGAAAGAATAATAGGCTTTACCGAAAGGATTACGGTTTTTGTGCTTTTGCATTCAGATAAATAGGATACTTCACAACGGTATTGGTATCCGTCCATTTCAAGATTGGCTTCAATTTCTAAAATTCTGTTTTTACAATCTGTTTCTACAAAGCCTTTACCGTCATTTTTATTCACGAGCCAAATATAATTTGGTTCATTAGACAAATTTTTATTCACGAACCAAATATAATTCGATTCATTAGACAAATATTTTGCTTTTGTTTCAAACTTGGTTTTTTCGCCTTCAAAAACTATAGAATCCGATGGCTGGGTTTCAATCGTAAGAAATGACGGTTTTATTATATCTACGCTAGATGCGTTTAGTGCCAATGACACGAAAAAGAAAATAAAAATTGCTACTAAATTTTTCATGATGTTATTTTTAATATTATCATAATTATTTCATATTTATTCCTTTTTGTCGAGATTTTTTATATGTAGAAATTTTACTGAAACAAAAAAAGAGAGGGCGAAAACCCTCTCTTAAATTTTTTACTGCTTGCGGTTTTAAGCCTGCTTCATGTCTTCAAGAGCCGCTTTGCGCGAAAGCCTTACTTTGCCCTTGTCGTCAATGCCGATGCATTTTACAATCATTTCATCGCCAAGCTTGCAGACGTCTTCCGTCTTCTTTACGCGGAAATCCGCAAGTTCAGAGATATGCACCAAGCCTTCCTTGCCGGGCAGGCATTCGACGAATGCGCCAAATTCCTTGATGGAACGGACGATACCGCGGTAGGTCTTGCCGACTTCAATTTCCGCCGCAATCAATTCGACTTCCGAAACCGCGCGCTTCATTGAAGTTGCGGAGTTCGCGAATATCAAAACCTTGCCGGGGTTGTCGTCGTCGATGTCGATTTGCGCGCCCGAAACTTCGGTTATGCGGCGGATATTCTTGCCTCCCGGCCCGATGAGTGCGCCGACTTTTTCGGGGGCGATTTGGATAATCTTGATGCGCGGGGCAAATTCTTTGAGTTCCTTGTTGGGTTCTGCCAAAGCTTCTGCCATTACGCCCAAAATCTTTGTGCGCGCTTCCTTGTTTTGGCGTATTGCTTCTTTTGCGATGTCAAAGGGCAATCCCTTGATTTTGAGGTCGAGCTGGAAGCCCGTGATGCCGTTCTTTGTGCCGCAAATTTTGAAGTCCATGTCGCCGAAGTGGTCTTCGGCTCCGATGATGTCCGTCAAAACAATGTGTTTTAGCAGGTTTCCGTTTTCGTCAAAGCGTGTAACCAAGCCGCAGGAAATGCCAGCAACGGGAGTTTCTATCGGAACGCCCGCGTCCATAAGGCTCAAGCAACCGCCGCAGACTGACGCCATTGAAGTCGAGCCGTTTGATTCCATGATGTCGGAAACGAGGCGGATTGCGTACGGGAATTCGTCAACTGACGGGAGAACGGGCAAAAGCGAGCGTTCCGCCAAGTTGCCGTGTCCGATTTCGCGCCTGCCGGGAGTGCCGAAGCGGCCTGTTTCGCCGACAGAGTAGGGCGGGAAGTTGTAGTGGAGAATGAACGATTTTTGCTTCGTGCCGCCTGTCAAGCCGTCGAGTTCCTGAACGTCGCGGGTTGTGCCGAGCGTGGTTGTGACGAGAGCCTGAGTTTCGCCGCGCGAGAATATTGCGCTGCCGTGGACTCTCGGAAGAACGCCCACCATTGCGCCGAGCGGGCGGATTTGCTTTACTTCGCGGCCGTCGCAACGCTTGCCCGCGTCCAAGATATTGTCGCGGTAAACGACTTCTTGGAGTTCTTCAAACGCCATTTTGATTTGATTTTCGTCAAATTCCTCTTCGCCTACTTTGCCCTTTACGAATTCCGCAGTTTCAGCCATGAGGGCGTCAACATCGCCCTGCCTTTTGAGCTTGTTGTCTTGGAAAACCGCTTCCAAAAGGCGTCCGCCGACGTATTCGCGGCACATTGTCAAAATTTCGGGCTTTACTGTGTGAAGCTCAAATTCGCGCTTTTGTTTGCCGCAGATTTTTGCCAGCTCCTTTTGAGCTTCGATGATTTTCTGGATTTGCTTGTGGGCAAATTCCAAGGCTTCGATAAATCTTTCGTCGGGATATTGTTCCGCCGAGCCTTCAATCATCATCATTTCTTTTTCGTTGCCGACATAGATCAAGTCGAGGACGGATTCTTCCATTTGCTCATGGGTCGGATTTACGACAAATTCGCCGTCAATTTCGCCAAGGCGTATGCAACCCACGGGGCCGTTCCAAGGAATGTCGGAAATAAGCATCGCGGCTGACGCGCCGTTTACCATCAAAATATCGGGGTCGTTAATCATGTCTGCCGACAAAACCTGCCCGATTACCTGGACTTCGTTCATAAAGCCCTTCGGGAACAATGGGCGCAATGGTCTGTCGCAAAGGCGGGAAGTTAAAATTTCTTTTTCGGAAGGTCTGCCTTCCCTTTTGAAGTATCCGCCCGGAAATCTGCCTGCCGCCGAATAGTTTTCGCGGTAGTCAACCGTCAAGGGGAAGAAGTCCTGACCGGGTTTTACACTGTTTGCCGCCACTGCGGATACAAATAGCGTTGTTTCTCCAACGCTGATTGTTACGGAACCGTTCGCCTGTTTTGCGATTGTTCCCGTTGATATTGTCATATCGAGGTCTTTTACCTCTACGCTGTATTTTTGTTTCATTATGTATTCTCTTTCAAAATGCGACTGACGGGTCGGACGTCTTAGCATCGCTAAATTTTAGTTTAAAAAAGAAAGCCGGGCTGAATTTTTTTTTGACGAACCCGAACTTCCCTTGCTTTTACTGCGGATTTCCCGCATTCAACGCCTTTTGCGCAAAGAAAAAGCCGCACGAAAAGTACGGCTTTGTCGCGTAATTATCGGCGCAAGCCCAAACGAACGATGAGCGAATTGTAGCGTTCAAGGTCGTTCTTCTTCAAGTAATCGAGGAGCTTTCTGCGCTTTGAAGTCATTGCAATGAGGCCTCTGCGCGAGTGGAAGTCCTTTTTGTGGGTTGCGAGGTGGTCTGTGAGGTGCGCGATTCTTGCCGAAAGAAGCGCGACTTGAACTTCGCACGAACCCGTGTCTTTTTCGTCAAGGCGGTATTCCTTGATGATGCTTTCTTTGTCTATTACTTTGTCTGCCATTTTTATTTCTTTCCGTGTTTCACAGTTTTCGGGGCGGATTTTTACGCCCGCATTTCCAGCTCCGCGCCGAAAATGCCGCTGAAATTCCGAAAGTTCTTTCGGCTAAAACTGCGGATTTTTGCAAGAAAAAGGACCTGCTTGAATCTAACGCTTTTATAAAGAATGAAAATTTCGCATTTTGCGGCTTTCATTGCAAGCTTTTTTTAATGCGCTTTTTAAGTTGAAAAAGCGGGATAAATATTGAAAATAGACATTAAAGGATATGTGTTTATGGCAAAACATGCTTTATTTTTAATACTTGCGTTTTTTTATGTTTCGACTTTTGCGGTGTCAAGCTTGCAGGAAGCGTTTGATAGAGCCGCTCTTTCAGAGGAAAAAACGCTAAAACTCGAACCCATTACATACTTTTTGGACGAGCCGCTTGTCCTTTCAAACAAGCATTGCGGCTTGACGGTATTGGGCGACCCTTCGGGAAAAACAGTGATAAGCTCCGCGAGGAAAATCGCAAATTGGCGGAATGTCGGCGGCGGAATTTGGAAGGCGAAGGTCGGCGGGGACGTTTCGTCTTTGTATGTAAACTCTCGAAGGGCAAGATTTTCGGAAATTCCAAACGGGGATTATTTCTTCATAAAAGAGAAAGTTCCAAGCAGGGAACGCGGGGGAAGCTCTTCCGAATTCATTGCCGACAAAAACGACGTCTTGCCGCTTTTAAATCTACCGAAATCGGAGCTTAAAAACGCGCGGATTGACGCTTACATGTCTTGGATACACTTGTGGCTGAAAGTTGAAAGTTTGTCTCAGGAAGGATTGGACGGTGAAAGCGTCTTGCTGAAATTTCTTTCTCCCGCCTCGTGCCGCCCGTTTTTCATTTACGATAAAAATCCGCGCTACAAGATTTTAAACACCCGCGCAGGGCTTGACGAAGAGGGCGAGTTTTACTTTGACGCCGCTTCAAGGGAAGTCTTTTACAAGACTTGTTCTGAAATTTCCGATGCTTTTTATCCCGCGCTTGAAACCCTTTTGATTGGGCGCGGAGATAGTGCGGAAAGCAAGCTTAAAAACGTGAAGTTTGAAAACGTAAGCTTTGAGTGCGGCGGCGTAAAGGCTCTTGAAAACGGGGCGTGGCAGACTTCGGCGCAGGGTGCTACTTCGTTTCCTTCTCTTGTGAAATTTGAAAACGCCGAAAACATAGAATTTAATTTTTGCATATTCAGGCGCGCGGGAGGCTACGCCGTCGAGTTCGGAAAATCTGTCTGGGACTCAAAAATCCGAAACTGCATCATGCACGACTTGGGGGCAGGCGGCGTACGTTTGGGAGTTTTGCAAAAAGCCGTCACGGGCGCAAATCCCGAGCTTGACGGGCTTACGAGCGGGCGCATCGAAGTTGCGAACAATTTGATTTTCAACTACGGGCGCGAATGCAAGTCGGGCATCGGGATTTTGGCGTTTGACGTAAATTCTTGCAAAATATCAAACAACGAGATTTTCGACGGCTATTACACGGGAATCTCCGTTGGTTGGACTTGGGGAAGCGCGCCGACTCATACGCAAAACAACAAGATAAATTTCAACAAAATCCACCATTTGTCGTTCGGCGAGATGAGCGACTTGGGCGGCATTTACACCCTTGGCTCTTCCGTTGGCTCAGAGATTGCAGGCAATGTTATTTCCGACATCACCTGCCACAACTACGGCGGCTGGGGAATTTACAACGACGAAGGCTCTTCGGGGTTTTCTGTGCGCAAAAATTTCGTAATCCGCGCGCAGGAGGGCGGATATTTCATGCACTACGGCTCAAACTGCGCGGTTGAAAACAATTTGTTTGTCGATTCCAAAGACTTTCAGGTCGGACTTGGCAGGCACAATAAAAATTCTTTTTCATTCAAAAAAAATCTGGTTTTGTTTGGCGAAAAATCGCCGCTTTTCAGGGGAAATTCCCCAAAGCGCGAAGACGCAGAGTTCGATTTCAACGTCTATTGGCGGCGCGGTTTTCCGCTTGGTTTCGGCGAAATGGATTTTGGCGCATGGCAAAAGTCGGGGCAGGACAAAAATTCGCTGGTCGGCGAAATCAGCGTTTCCGACGTCATTGCGGGCAGGATAAAAAACGGCGGCGCGGTTCAAAAAATCGGCTTTGAAAAATTGGAAATATCAAAGGCGGGACCCCAGGGGCTTATGCGCAGAATTGCTGAGGGAATTTTGAAAAATTACGAATTCCCGAAAGTTGCAAATAGGGCGAAAAGCGCGAATTTTGCCCGTTATGTCGATGACGATTTTTCGCGCGAAGTTTGGAATGAAAAGCCTATGCTTAAAATGGAATTCATCGGGGAAGGGGCGCGTATTTTAAGCGATGATATTCTTGGTAGGATTTTGGAAGTTTCAGACGAAAAAACAACGCCGAGCTGGATGCCGTACTTTTTTTACAGATGCAATTTCACAAAGTCACAAACCGTCAAGATTTCATTTAAGATGAAGCTTTCGGAAAACAGCGATTTTATTTTTGAATTGCGTGAAAACGAGGGGGTATTAAACCGCGGGGCAAAATTTCAAATTAGAAACGCCGTATTTATGCCTACCAATGCCAAACTTCCGATAGGCGAATGGCTTGATGTTGAAATGTTCTTGGAGGTAAATGGAGACTATGCTTGCTTTATTCACGCTTTAAATATTTCAAACTCAAACGGCAGGAAACTTGTAAATACAAGCATAAGTATAAATTCTGAAAATCCGTCAAAAACTTTCGGCTGGATGGGGTTTATATTTACAGGCGATAGCGGCGCAAAAACGCAGTTTGCGAACTTTAAGATTCTTCCGAAAGAATAGGGCGCAAAAAAACTCCGCACATTGCCGTGCGGAGTTTTTTGCTTTATGAAAAAATAACTACTTTCTTCTTCTGTATGCCGCAAATGCGAGGGCGATTGCGCCAAAGATTGCCGCGTATGTCGATGGTTCGGGAACTTGCAGGGAATCTCTTGCGATTGTAAGGTAAAGATGCTTGCTGTCGGCTGTAAATTCTCCGCCGTCAACTCCTATAAATTCGACAAAATCCCCTGTTCCGTTTAGCATAACCCAGTCGTTCAATGCGCTTGTGTCGCTATCTGCGTTGATAAGGGTGAATATTTTTTCGTCTCCCCAGGATTCGTCCCAAATCAAGTTTGTGAAATCGAATTTGAGAACGCCGCTGAACTCGGGCATACCTCCCACATGATTTATTGTGGTGATGCCGTTTGCGTCGGCAACCCATTCCAAAACGCCGCCGAGCGGAGACGCCGCAGATGTTCCCGCGGCTCCTATAAGTGCAAGATTTCTGAAGAAGACGTCGTTGTCAGAACCTATGATTTTTACCGACTGGATTTCAGTTGAAGAGGCGTTGCCGATTTTTGTGTTTCTGTTATAGAAATAAGACGCACCTTGAATTATGACTGACGCTGCGGTGGTTTCATTCATGTAAATGCCTTCAACTGTGGAGTCGTTTATCGTTCCAACCGTGCCAAGACCCACTTTCGCGCCATTGGAAACGGTCAACACCGTGCCGCCTTTTAAGGTTATGTTGCCTCTGCCTGAAGTGCCGACTCTTGAATCTAATCTGGCATTTTCTCCGGAAAGAGCCAAGTTAATGTTGTTAAATTGCAGATTTACCGTGGAATTTTTGGCTTCCGGCGTTGGATAATTATCGGAAAACGTACCTGTAATCGCAAGATTTACGCTATTGTTTCCCCCGTTTAATATCAATTGGTCGCACCAAACAGAGTAGGGGTCGTTTCCGTAAAATGCGCCGTATTCGCTTTCTGCCGAGACTGCGTCCCAAACATTTACGGGATTTTCAGCATCTCCGACAGATGCGGAAAAATTAAATATCGCGGTTGCTGCGGTTGCAACGCTTGCCGAGGCAAACAGCAAGGCCGTTGAAAGTATAGGTATGTATTTATTCATGATAATTTTATTTTTATATCTTTTGTTTGCGCAAGTCAATAAATTTTTTAATGTTTTTGTTTCACATACTTGCGGCTTTGAAATTTTGTTTTATTTTACGGAAAAACAGGGCGAAAAAATGACACAAAAAAGCTCCGATTTGTTTCGGAGCAGAAAGTTTTAAGCAAAACTTTTATTTGTTTTCGGCAGCTATTGCGGCGAGAAGTTCGTCTGTATGTTTAAAAAATGCCGTTCCCGCAACTATGGTGTCCGCGCCTGCTTTGATGCATCCCGAAACATTTTGCGCTGTAACTCCGCCGTCTATTTCAATGCGGAAATTAAGCTTCATTTCTTCGCGCAATTTTTTTAACGCCGCAATTCTTTCATGCGCGTTTTCGACAATGGTTTGCCCGCCAAATCCTGGTTCTACCGTCATAAGCATTGCCAAATCCACAAAGGGCAGATAGGGGGCGAGTTCAAAAACGCTTGTTTTGGGCTTGATTGTGATTCCAACTTTAAGCCCCTTCAAATGAATTTCGCGCAGTGTTTCTGCAAGCGGAAAATCGGGTTCCAAATGCACGTTTATGAGGCTTGCTCCCGCAGAGGCAAAGGCGTCGATGTAAAGATGCGGATTATCCATCATCAGGTGGACGTCGAAAAACATGTCGGGGTAAAGCTCGCGCAGTCTCTTTAAAAATTGGGGTCCGAACGACAGATTCGGCACGAAATGCGCGTCCATTACGTCGAAATGGACCCATTTCAGCCCCGCGTTTTTGATTTTGCCAACGGCGTCTCCGAGGGCGGCGCAGTCTGCCGCAAGTATTGACGGAGCAAGAACTAATGAATTTTTTACCATATTCCCAAAACGGAATCAACTATTTTGCGGGCGAGCATTCCCGTGAGAGTGGTCATATTTTGGTACTCTCCGTCAAGGAAGCTTTCGTCGTTAAATATGTGGTTTTTTACGCTGAAAGGTCTGTCTTTGAATATTACTTCGCCCGTTTTCAAATTGCGCAGAGTGCAGTTTGCGGAGAGCTGTACCGTTATTGCGCGCGCCATGTCGGTATCTTCGTATCGGGTAGCATACACGCTTTTCGTGTAGTCGTCCAAGGTGATTTCAAGGACAGCCTGGGCTTCGTCGAGACTCGTCAATGTGAGGGCGGGAGTTTGTGAAAGCATTGTGCAAACCTGCGTCATCAGCGGGTTTGAGGCTTGCGGCGCATAGGAGTTGTTTACAACCTGCTTTACCGCTATCGTCTTAAACGGCAACGGCTGCGCCGTGCCTTCGAGGGTGTAATTGCAGGCGCAAAGCGCGAGGCTTGAAAGCGTTAAAACCAGAAAATTTAAGAATGCGCGCATAAGCCTGTTCTTTCTATTTTACAAAACCTTCGTCTTTCAAAGTCTTTTCAAAATTTTTAATTGCCGACTTTTGGGCGTCTTTTTCTTCCCTTATTGAAGAGGCTTCGATGTTTTCGTCAAAAATTGCGGGAGTTTCAATGAACGCTTCGGCGGACTTTATTTCAAACGCTTCCGCATTCAGCTTCTCTATTTTTGTTTCGTCTTCGTAGGCGTCGTAAGACGGGCGTTTGTATCTACCGAAGAAGAAATCGACAATCGTCATCGGGGCGATTTCGCCGTTTGCTATTTTCTTTAATCCTGCCTGCGCTTCTGTTGCCGCAAGGCTCTTTGGCGCGATTGTTATGGTTTCGTTATAGAAAATGGAGGCGGCTTTGTTGTTGTTTCTGTAATAGTAGTAGAAATCTCCCATGACAAGGCGGCTTCGCGCGTGGATGTCCTGCATCAGCTCAAACCCCGCTTCCGCGTTTGCTATCGAGGCGTTTTGCGGGAACAAAATCATGAAGTCCTGATAAAAATCCATTGCTTTCACCACCGTTGACTGGTCGTAGTCCGCGCCTTGAACCATCTCGCGGTAGGTGTTTGCCATTTGCAAGTAGGCGTCGGGGGTGAGGGAGCTTTGGGGGTAGGTATTTATGATTCTGTCGAGTGCGTCGATTGCAAGCTCCTGCTTATCGATATGGTTTGCGATTATGGATATGTTCATCAATGCAAGGGGCGCGTAGTCGCCAAAAGGCGCGTTTGAAACCACGCTTTCATATATTTTTATCGCAAGATTGAAATCTTTAAACCAAGGGATTACTCCCCACAAATACGGGCGCGCACCCTTTTGGATTGTGCTTGCAAGATCGTACTCTTCGGAAATCACCGCGTTATACTTTTCAAAGCCCGGATAATTTTTTACGATTAACTCCAGACATCTGTACGCTTCCGAAAACTGTCCGTCGCGCTTGTATAAAACGGCAAGCTGCAAATAGGCGTCGGCGGCGAAAATCGAGAGGGGGTATTCTTGGACCACTATTTTATAATAGTCGATGGCGGCGGAAAAATCACCTTCTTCTTGCGCTTTGCCCGCCTTGTTCATGGCTTCCAATGCGTTTTTTGCCTCGGCCTTTTCGCCTATCACGTTTTCCAAAACTCCGCCTTCGACCTGCCAGCCCTTGTCCTTTTCCCAGACAAGTGCTGCGTTTGCCGATGCGCAAATGCCTGCAACCAGCAGTATCAAAGAAGTCTTAAAAACGCGTTTTTGCATATTGAATTAGTGCCACTTTACCAAAGTTGCGCCCCACGTCAAGCCTGCACCGAATGCCACGAACAAAATATAGTCTCCTTTTTTGATTTTTCCCGCTTTAAGGGCTTCGTCAAGGGCTATGGGAATTGATGCCGACGAGGTATTGCCGTACTTTTCGATATTTACGAACACTTTTTCCATCGGCAATTTCAAGCGTTTTGCAACACTTTCTATAATTCTCGTATTTGCCTGGTGTGGAATTAAAAGGCTTATTTCATTGGGAGTGATGCCGTATCTTTCAATGACTTCAAAAGATTTTTCCCCCATTATTTTGACGGCGTGCTTGAACACTTCGCGCCCGTTCATTTGTATGAAGTGCTGGCGGTTTTCGACAGTTTCTTTACTTGCGGGCATTAGAGAGCCGCCTGCGGGAAGCTTCAAAGTTGCGGTGTCGGAGCCGTCCGCGCCCAAAACCGTGTCTAAAATGCCTACGTCTTTTTCTTCCGAAGTGGAAAGGACAACCGCGCCCGAACCATCGCCGAAGAGTACGCATGTGTTGCGGTCTTGCCAGTCGAGTATGCCGCTTAGTTTTTCCGATGAAACCACAAGGGCGTTTTTGTAATAGCCTGATTTCATCATTTTTGAGGCTACTTCAACCCCGTAAACAAAACCCGAGCAAGCCGCTTCAATGTCAAAGCACGGTATGTTGTTGCGTATGCCGAGCTTTGCCTGCAAGATGCAGGCGGTTGACGGGAACATCATGTCGGGCGTCACCGTTGTAACGATTACCAAATCTATGTCTTCGGGCTTTAACTTTGCGTTTTCAATCGCTCTTTTCGCAGAAATCAAAGCCATGTCGCTTGCGGCTTCTTCGCTTTTGGCAATCCTGCGCTCTTTTATCCCCGAGCGGGTGTAAACCCATTCGTCGGAGGTATCTACTGTTTTTGCGATGTCGTGGTTTGTGATGATTTTTTCGGGAAGATACGAGCCTGTGCCGGCTATTATTATTGATTTATTCATTCTCGTTTCTGGTTTCGGATTCTACGGCTTTTTTCTTTTCCGCCTCCAGCTGTATTTTCGCAAGATCTTTTTCGATGCTTTCGTTGAGCCGGCGGCGCACGCATTTTATCGCAATACCCAAAGCTCCCGCAACCTGCGCCTGGTCGCTTGAGCCATGTCCCTTTACTATGAGTTTGTTAAGCCCGAGCAATGGCGCGCCCGAAAACTTTTCAACAGGAAGCCTGTTTTTGACCCCCTGAAATGCACCCATTGACAAAAGAGCCCCGAATTTGCGGAGGATATTGCTCGTCAACTCCTCTTTTAGCATTCCCTTCAACATCTTCATTATGCCTTCGAGCGTTTTTAATAGAACGTTGCCCGTAAATCCATCGCAGATAATTACGTCGCAGTCGCCTTGAAAGACTTGGAAACCTTCTATTAACCCCGCGTAGTTGACCACGTTTTTGGAGTTGTTCAAAAGAATGTGCGCGTTTTGAGTCAACATATTGCCTTTGCCGTCTTCAGTGCCGTTTGAAAGAAGTCCGACTTTCGGCATTTTTCCCTCTTCGACTATGCCCGCAACTCTTGCGTAATTTGCGCCCAAAATCGCGTTGTCGAGCATATTCGTCGGGCGCGGGTCGGGATTTGCCCCCACGTCCACCAAAATAAAATTTTTCCCGTCTCTCGGGATTACCGCGCCGAGCGCGGGGCGTTCAATGCCCGCCATCGTGCGCAATTTGATTGTCCCCGCCGCCATCAGCGCGCCCGTGTTTCCGCAGCTTAAAATTGCGTCCGCCGCGCCGATTTTCGCCAAGTCTATCGCCCTCATCATGGACGAATCTTTTTTTGAGCGCATTGCCTGGATTGGCTTTTCGCTCATTTCTATGACTTGGCTTGCGTGGTGAATTTCTATGCGCGAATCTTTATAAAAACCATGGAGGCGCAGGTTTTCCTTTATTTCCCCTTCATCTCCAACGGCGATGATTTTTATGTCGCCTTTGTTTTCTTTCAAAGCTTGGCATACGCCTGCAATTATTGCGCCCGCACCCCTGTCGGAGCCCATTACGTCAACCGCGATGCATGCCTTGCTCGAAATTTCGCCCATATTGTTCTTTTTTTGTTTTTAAGATGAATATATACGAAAAACGGGGGCAAGTTCCATAAAAAAACGTCGCACCCGTATGTTTTGGCAAAGTCTAAGCTTTTTTAAGCTTAAATCTTCACGCTAATGACTTGCCTGCCTCTGTATGTGCCGTTGGAGGGATTTACTCTGTGGGGCATATAGAGAGTGCCGTCAGTCGAATCTTTCATCAACTGGGGAAGTTCAAATTGATTTGCGCCGCGACGCTTGCGTGAACGCTGCTTGGACTGTTTGCGTTTTGGTTGTCCCATATATTACCTGTCTATTTCTGAAATATTGAAATTGAAAACAAGCAAAAGTAGGTATTCTTGCCTGTCTGTCAACTATTTTTACCGATTTTTTTAAAAAATAAGCTTTTTTGTTCAAATAAAGGCTTTGACTTCTTTAAAAGCTTAATTTTTTATGATTTTGGTAATGATGAATGTTTTTAAGTCGTTTGCAACGTTTTTTTTGTGCTTCGCGTTTTCGGGCTTTTTGCGCGCATATGAAGTTTTTGACTGCAAGGGCAGGAAATTTGAATTCTCGGCGCCTCCGAAGGCGGTTTCGATTTCCCCTGCGGTGAGCGAGACCATTTGCGCTGTCGGGGCGGGCGGCAGCCTCTTGGGCGTTTCAAAATTCTGCAAATATCCGAAATCTCTTTCAAGCACTGAATCCGGAAAAGCCATTCGCGAAGAGCTTTCAAAGAAGGAAGTGGTCGGCGGATTTGTGGACGCTGATTTTGAAAAGATTTTGGATTTGAAGCCCGACATTGTTGTTTTGCACGATGTCTCTGCCGATTTTTTGATGAAAAAATTTGAAAGCCTTGGCATCAGGGTATTTTTGGTTTATGCCGACGGTCTTGAAAATATCGCAAAGAATGCCGAAATAATAGGCTCTCTGTTTGGAAAGGGGAAAGAGGGATTTGCCTTGGCCGAAAAAATAAGGCTCGAAACCGCCGATAAATCTTCTTTTAAAAATCGTCCGCGCGCGATTTTCCTTTTCGGGAACATGTCGGCAGGCGTTGATACATACGCAGGCAGGCTTTTGCAAAATTGCGGCTTTGAAAATGTCGTAAAAAACACGAAAGCGGCATGGGCTGTTTTGCCGAAGGAGTACATTTTGGTTTCGTCTCCGCAGGCGGTCGTGGTGCAGTCCGACGATGAAAGCGATTTTGAAAGAAAGAAGACCGAACTCAAAAAATCCGCGGTTTGGTCAAAAACCGAAGCGGTAAAGAAGGGCAATATTTTCATGATGCCCACCGATTTAATCATAACCCCGTCTCCCCGTATCGTTTATGCGGCGGAAAAGCTGCGCAAGATTAGAGCCGAAATGGGCGATTAGCGCATGGTAAAAATAAACAGCACGGGGGAATTTGGGTTTTTCTCATCCCTGAAAATCCGGGGGGAATACTTTTTTAGATATTCTTCCACGCATTCAAGTTCGCTTCTTCCACCCTCATGGGCGGGATAGGCAAGGACGCTTGCCATGTTGTTTTTATCGGCGATTTCGGCGAGCGATTCAAGGGCTTTTATGGTGCTTTCGGGTTTTGTGATTACTGCTTTGTCGGATTTTGGAAGCCAGCCGAGGTTAAACATTGCGGCGTTGATTTTTCCGAAGTATCTGCTTGATATTTTCTCTTTCAAGAGAGCGTGCGACGCTTCAAAAATTTCCGCTTTTTCGGAAAGTCCGTTTTCTTTTAAGATTTTTTTTGTCTGCAAAACCGCGCTTTTTTGTATGTCGAAAGCAAACACTTTGCCGTTTTGCTTGGCGTTTTGCGCAAGAAACAAAGTATCGAAGCCGTTTCCGCAAGTGGCGTCGATTGAAACGGGGGCTTCTATCGGAGCCAAAAAGTCCGCAAGAATTTCCTTCGCTTTTTGTGTCAAATTCATTGTGTCAAATGAATCTGCCGTGAATGCAAAAGCAAGCCTTTTTGGAGGATATTCAAGTTATTTCAACTTTTTCGAGCCGTCCAGCGCACCCTGCACCAAAAGCGCGACATCGTGCTTTAAAACTTCGGGATTTACGTTTACGGAGAGAATTTTTCGGCATACGGGGCAGGCGTATGAAACTCCTTTCCAGGGGCCTCCCGCGTCTCTTTCAAGCTCTATTTCCTCTACGTTCAAACGGGTTATTGTTGCGTTGCAATAAGGACACTTTGATTTGTTTGCCATAGTAAAATATCTCCTTTATATACAGTATCATAAATATAAATTTGCCCGCCATGCAAACATATTTTTTAAAAAAATGCCTCCAAAGTGGGCAGTTCTTTGCAGACAGATAAAAACCTCTGTTTATTACAGTCTTGACGAAACGAAAGGCGACATTTTAATAGTACGGCTTAAAGAATTTTATTATGGCAGTTGACATGGCAACAATCGAAGGCCTTTGCAAGCGCAGAGGGTTTATTTTCAGGTCGTCCGAAATTTACGGCGGCTTTAACGGGTTTTTCGACTACGGGCCTCTTGGCGCGGAATTGAAAAACAACATCAAGCAGGCTTGGTGGAAAGACTTTGTGCATAAGCGCGACGACGTTGTGGGCTTGGACGCTTCCATTATAATGCACCCCAATGTTTGGCGGGCTTCGGGGCACGTTGACGGATTTTCCGACCCGATGGTTGACTGCAAGGAGTCGAAATTGCGCTTCCGTGCCGACCAGCTCTTCTTTGCGGAAGTTAAGGTTGACGGCGAAACCATAGGCTATGTCTCTGTCTTGGAAGACGAAAATATGCAGCGCGACGCCGAGGAAAAAGCGGCGGAATTAAAGCGCAAGCTTGCAAAGCAAGGCTCGTTGGGGGAAATCGTCCTAAAAAATTACATGGATGCAAAGCCGTTTGAATACGAGCTTATCCCTTCTCCCGCGACAGGCAAGGCGGGCTCTCTCACTCCTCCGCGCGACTTTAATTTGATGTTCCAAACCTATGTAGGCGCGCTCCGCGACGAAACCGCGATAGCCTATTTAAGACCCGAAACGGCGCAGGGCATATTTGCCGACTTTAAAAACATTGTTGACACTTCGCGCGTCAAGCTGCCGTTTGGCATTGCGCAAATCGGCAAGGCTTTCCGCAACGAAATCACGCCGCGCAATTTCATATTCCGCAGTCGCGAATTCGAGCAGATGGAAATCGAGTATTTCATTTCACCATATGACGATTGGAAGGCTCTGCACCGTCAATGGATTGACGCATGCAAGGCTTGGTTCGTTTCGATAGGGCTTCCCGCAAAAGACTTGGCCGAAGACGTCCATCCGCAGGAAAAGCTCGCCCACTATGCAAAGGCGTGCACCGACATCACCTTCCATTTCCCGCACGGATTGCAGGAATTGCAGGGCATCGCCGTTCGCGGAAACTTTGACCTTACCCAGCATCAGAACGCCTCCAAGACAAATTTGGAATATTTTGACGAAGCAAGGAAGGAAAAATATTTGCCGCACGTCATCGAGCCGTCTCTCGGCGTTGACCGCACTTTCCTTGCGGTGATGACCGCAGCTTACTCCGAAGACGAAGTTCCAAACGACAAGGGGCAGGCCGAAAAGCGCACTTTCTTAAAATTCAGCCCGCGCATTGCACCGTTTAAGGCCGCGGTGTTCCCGCTTGTCAAGAACAAGCCCGAACTCTTCAACCGCGCGCGGGAAGTTTACGCGAAACTTCAAAACCGCTGGAACGTGTTTTTCGACGCAACAGGCGCAATCGGTCGCCGCTACCGCCGCCAGGACGAAATCGGAACGCCGTTTTGCATCACTATTGACTTTGAGACAATCGAAGGCAACGGCAGCGTGACTTTGCGCGACCGCGACACGACGAAGCAAGTCCGCCTCAGCGTTGACGAGGTCATAAAGCATATAGAAGAAGCGGGGGCTTAACCCCTTTTTGCATAAAACAGCACAGCCGAAGATTAGTAGTCTGCGGCTGTGTATGTTTGCGGTTCAAAATCGGAAATCTCAAATTCGTAGTCCGGAATTACATATTCATTATATATTGTGCTTATGTAAATCGGGAACGGGAACGTGTCGAATTTGGCGGTTTTTGTTTCTCTAAGGAGCATTCTCGGCAAATCGGGTTCGCGCGTTGAAATCGACATTTCACTCAGCGCATAGTCGGCTTCAAAAAATATCTTGAAAGCGTAAATGCTGCTTGAAATATCCGCTCTTGAAATATCGAAATCAATGTCGTTTAAAAACGGGCCTTTCAACATCAGGAGCACTTGATTTCTTTCATCCATTGAATAGAACAAGTCAAACTGCCTGTCCATCGGCTCTGTCAAAAAATTGCCGTCGGCAAATGCCGCAACTTGCGTTTCCCTTCCCGCTTCGTCAAAAACGGTTTCATCAAATTCCGTGGAAAATTCAAAACTGCGGTTGTAGAAATGGTCGCTATGGAAATCGACTTTCGCATGCCCTGAAAATTTTACCTTGTGCATATTCCAGTAAAAATCCATCGCTTTTTTCAGGTTGATGTTTTTCAGGGTTTGGAAGCCTTCGGTCTCGTCGTTTGAAAGCCTCGGCAGGCAAAAGTTAAAGCCGTTTCCACAGCCTAAGATTGTGAATGGTTTTGGCATTGCTTAGATGACGTTGCTCATTAAAAAATACGCATGGCGCGGATTGCCGTTTGAAACTATCAAAAGTTTTTTTAACGATATGTCATTGACCTCGTCGGTCGATGGAATGTCGTTTGGGTCGATAGAGACAATTTCGCTTCCGTCTTCGGGGTTTGCAATCGAAAGCTTGTACGAATCTTGCGGAAAGCCCGCGATTACGGGGGTGTACACATTGTCGGAATATTGGAAAGTATTGTCTTTTGATGTCTCGCCCGTCAGGCGTATTTGCGGGTTTTGCACGGTTTTTCTGGTTGACGCCGTGCGGAAAAGCTCCGCGATGTCGGCGGGGTAGAGGTGTTTCGGAGGCCCGAATTTTGCTTTCAGCTCTCCTTTAAAAATATCGAGAGCCGTCTGCGTAACGCAAGCGTTTTCAAGTTCGTTTTCATAGAGGATGTTTTTTAGGAACAAGCTTAGGTTTTGCGCGTTTATAATGGCGCATTCTCCCTCTGTCTGCGTATCTTCTGTCGCCTCAAAAATCGCTTGCGCAAGCCCCGAGGGTTGCGGCTCCTGCTTTGATGTCGTAACCGTTCTCGAATATGTTGTGGTGCGCGCGTTTGTTGCAAGCAGTTTCAAGCTCACGCTTTCCATGCCGGCGACTTTCCCGTCTATGTAATATTCTACATCTGCCGATATAGTGTCGCGCTCGATGGCGCAAAGCATCCACTCCATGACGTTGCCCGACAAAAGTTCGCGCGGAAGCGTTGATTTTCGCTTTATGTTCTTTAAATTAAAGTGCGATATTTTTGAATTGTTCAAAAACGGGACTTTGCTTTTCCACCAGCTTTCGCTTGAAATTGAAATGTCCGCCGTTTCCACTTTTTGGCGTTGTGTCTTTTGGGAATAGCCGCCGAGCGGAACGGTCAGCATGAGGGAATTTTTGCAGCCGATGTCGGATTCGGGGGGATATACGTCGCGGCTTACCGCCTTGAAAGCCGCGCCGTTTACGGTGTTTGTCTTTTCATAGTTTACGCATACGTTTTGCACTTTTAAATCGTTTCTCTTTTCAAACGAAATGCTTTTGACGGCGGCGTTTTCTATCGACACGGTTTCGCAGGCGGAGCGTTTTTTGAAGTTCAATACAGGGGTGTTTTCGTTTGAATAATCAAATTCGGTCGCGATGTCGGGCATCCATTTCAGGACGCGCAAAATCGCCTGCGCGCAGGACATGTCGGACGCCTCGTCGGCGGGAATTTGGGTTGATATACCGATTTCGCTTGTTGAAATGCCCGCTCCCTTCGAGTTTGCGCATGCAATGATGTCTGCGATTTGCTCTCCCGCCGAAATTTTTTCCCCGTCTGCGGACTGCCCGAGAATTATTCGCGATATTCTCTGCGGCGATATTGCTTGGGCGTCTTCAAGCAGAGCCTGCCAATCTTGTGTGTAGGGGATTTTTTCAAGCTCCGCCCACGCGTTTTTAAAGACTGCCTCATAACTTTTTTTCTGCGCCGAAATGGAAGTTTTCAGGGAATTGCAGTTTCCCGCAAATCTGCAAACTCCGTTAAAAAACAGCGAAAGCTTGTCGCCTTCCGCGAACGGGAACTTTTTTGGCGAGGAAATTTTAAAATAGTCGGAAGCCAGCGTGCGCAGGTTAAGGACTGCCGATTTTAATTTTAAATCGCCAATCGGAACCGGGCTTCCGTTTATTTTTACGCTCCATTTTTTTTGCGGAGAATTCATATTTGGTGCCTTATGTTGCGAAGCTGGCTTGCTGTCTCTTCAAGTTTTGAGTTAAGCGAAGTTATTTCGTTTTCGAGAATCTGCATTTGCCTTTGCATTTCCGCAACGGCTTCGGCAAGCTCTCTTTCGAGGTTTTTGATTTCTTCTTCCATTATATTACTCTCCTGCCTCTCCCGCCGTAAATTCAAGCGAGTGGCTTGTTATGCGCCCTTCGACTGACGCCTTGCATTTCGACATTGCCGCATTTTCTATTATAAAGGATTTTTTGCTTTCTCCCTCTCCGAAAATGATTTCGAGCGGCGATGGCGGCAACTTTGAAATTTCGCGGAGAAATTCAATGCAAAATTCTTCAGCAAGCGCGGGAGTCTTGCGCGAGTTTTCCACGCTGAACGCAACCGACGATACGCAGTTGCCTCTGTCCGAAACCATTGCGTTTTCAAGCCCGATTGCCTTGTCGGTTTGCAGGGTCTTTTTTAGGGTGAGCGAAAAATTTTTGGGGGGATTTTCAGGAGTCGATATTGTGAGATTCGAGTATTTTATTTTCATTTTTTATCCTAAAACCGATTGGGTTGAGAAGTTTACGAGCATTGCGGATGTTTGCATATTCTTGTTTTCAACGCGCTGCCACGGATGCTGTTCTGAAATCCGCACCTTGCCGTAGCCGCAGTCCGCGGGAGCCGTCCAGTTGTGCAGGGCAAGCGTGACGCTTTCGGCGATTGAGGCAATGGACGGGGTGTGCTTTGCCACGGCGTCGTCGCGCTCGATTAAAATCTGCAAATCGACTTTTGAGAACACGGGGCCCGCCGCGTATTTTGACGCGCTTTGCGGCATTGGAACGCGCACTGTGATTTTTACTCCGCACGCGGAATTTCCTGATTTAAGATTGCCGGGTTTCGCGCTTTCAAGATATATGTTCGCGGTTGCGAAATCTCCCGCGAGCAAAAGCCGCCTGCCGACAGCCTCTTGCAATTTTTCTATTTCCGATTTCGCGGTCATAGCCCCTCCATGGTTTTTGACGAAAAGTTTTGCCGCCTGCTTTTCAAGATGCTGACGCCTTTCTTTTTCGCGGTTTTTATGCCGTAAAGCGGCTGCGACACGGGCAGTTTGCCTTCCGCAACCCTTGCGAGTGTTTCGCGCGCCAAATCCGCGCGCTTTGAAATTGAGGGGGGCATCGGCATGTCGGGAAGGCGCGCCTGCAATGCTTCCAGCGCAAGCGAAAGAGCGCATTCTTTTAGTTCGGGCGGAATGCGCGAATGGTCGGGGTCTATGCTGTTTATTTGTCCCGCGGATATTTCAGCCCTTATGCGCGACACCGCCATGGATATCACGCTTTCTGCTATGTCTCTTCCAGGGCTTGCAAACTCCGCCGCTTGCAAAATTTCAAGCTGGCTTTTGTTTAGCGATATTTCCAAGTCTTGATGTGTTATTTTTATCCAGTTCATAAAAAGTTGGCGCGCCCGCGGCGTTTTTGCCGCGCCACGGGCGGCTTGGGGTTAGGAGTTGGCTATTTCAAGGGAGCGGACTCCGAGCGTGCTTGTCGCCACAATGCTCGAATAGTGCTCGACCGTGATGTCGGTATATTTTGCGTGTTCTTCCAAATACACTCTGAACGCCGTGCCTTCGGGGCTTGGGGTGTAGAAGCGTTTCAAGTTTGACGGTTCGTCTTTTGAGGCGCCGTCGAATGCGCAGAATGCGAATATTTTGTTGGAGGCGATTTTTGCCTTTTGCGTCGGGCTTTGCTGGTATCTCGCCGACAAGACTTTGCAGCCTTCAAGCATAAATTTCGCGGCAAGCTCGTCGGGGGTGAGGGAGCTTGCCCTGAATGCGACGGATGTTGACTGGTTTTCAAGGCAGTCGAGGCGCATCGCCCATGCGTCTTCGCCAAAGAGGATTTTGTTCGCCCTCACTCCGCTTTGGTCGGCGCATGCCGAAAGCATCGCCCTGATGTCGGCGTCGGGGTTTGCGGAAGAATTCCAGATAGTCTTTTCCCCGTCGTTTTGCGCAATGGTTTCGAGCGCGGACATTGCTCTTCTAAGCTCGTTTCGGAGAAGCCTCTGCAACAAGATTTGCGTATAGCGTTCCTGCCAGTCGTCGTCGGCAACTTCGTCGTGGTCAACGCGCATGGTAAGACCCTTGTTCAAGGTCTTTTCGTTCACGCTTTCGCCCTTGTATTGCACTCTTTTGAATTCCGAGCCGATTGCGCGCAGATCGTCGCTTTCGGAGTAGAACGCTTCGGCGTTGTCGGAGCGTTTGAATTCAAATCGCCTACCGACTGGAATCGCGGGGGCTATGAAATTTAAGATTTTTGAGGCGTCATTATCCTGCCAGCCGACAGTGAAGGCGGTGAGGGCTTCGGAATATGTAGCCGCGTTGAATTTGTTTTGGTTTGCCTGTGTGATGTTTTCCATTTCTTTTTCCTCTTATGAATTTCTTACAATCATCCAGTTGATGAGGGTAGAGTTGTTTGTGCCGTTTGCATCGAGGGTGAAGACGACTTTTCCGCTTTCGGAATTTATGGCGGCCTTTACTTTTGTTTCAGAACCGCCTGCCTGTGCGAGCACGGCAAAGGCGCAGTCGTTTTCTTTTATTCCCGAAATAGTGAGATAATCCGTTGTTGACGCGCCTGCCGCCCATGTGTGAAGCCCGCATGCGAGGATTTCATAGGCTTTCATGCCAAATCCTTGTGGATCGACTTCCACAACCCCGCCAGAGGAAGTGGAAGAGAGGGCAATCCCCACCTTGTGGCAGTTGGGGCTTATGTTTGCCGAAACCTTTCCGCCGTCCGCCGAATAGAGCAAATCGCCTTCCATGACCGCGCCGTTTGCAATGCAGATTATGGAGCTTTCTGCGCATCCCGGAAGCGCAACGTCTAAGATGTCCCCTTCTTCGCCGCAATCGGTGCATACGCCAATCGGGGTGTCGATGGCGCCTGCTACTTCGATTCCGCCTTCGCTTGCTTTTACAAGCAGGTTCGACGACGGAATTTCGGATTTTGCGACGCGGGTTATCCTGCCTGCGTGCGTGCCTTCGGCGATGTTGCAGAAGGGGCGGTTTTTGAACGCGCAAAAAAGACGCGCAATGTATGTTTTTATTTTTTTCATCGTATTTTCCTTTGTTTGTTTTTTTGGGCTGTCAGCCCATGAATTATTTTGTTTTTGCCGCGCCGTAGTATTTGCGGCGTATTTTTGCAAAGCTTGCCGCGTAGTCTCCGCCGTTTTCTTTTGCGAGGGCGAGCGCCATTGCCGCCATTTCAAACGCCTGCGGCTTTTGGCTTAGTTTTGCGATGTTTTCATCCATCTTTTCGTTTTTTAGAAATTCCGCTTCCGCTGAAACCGCCTTTTCCGCTTTTATGCATTCGGCGATTTTTTTAATGGCAAGGGATAATTTCACTCTCATCTTTTCGACTTCCGAAACAGACTTCTCAAAATCCGCATAAGATAGCAGCATCGAGCCGCTCGACGGAATGTTCGGGCGGTTGGTAAGCCCCGCCGAAATGAGCCTTACGGGTCTGAAATAACCGTCTTTTAGCTTTTCCATTTGCCATCTTGGCGACAGCCATTTGAGCCTTCCGCTTTGAATTTCCGAAAAAACCTTGCGTTCGTATCTTGCGCAAATCACAAGCCCCTGTCCCGTTATGCAGACGCTTTGGATTTTGCCTGCGGATTTTAACGGGAAAATTCCGCCTTTGTCGTCGGGGTGTCCGACGTATATGGGCAAGCCTCTTATTCTCGCAAGGCTTCTCATGAAGTTGTTGCGGATTTTTTCGCAGGCGGTTTTGTCAACAACCTGCATTCCTTTTGGATGCGCCCAGTTGCCGAAAGGGCATAGGAGCTGGACCGAGTCGATGTATTCCCTTTGCATTTCACTTTTCCTCTTTCAGCGGAAAGCCGAAGCGTTTTGCGAGTTTTAGCGGGTCTGGCTTTAAGCCTATTTTTGCAAGGCGTTCGATTACGGAAAGTTCCGACAAATGGCTTTCGTAGTCCGGAAGCCGCAGTATGAACTTTGCGCGCGGCGCGGTATTGCCGAAAGCAAGCTCGATTACGGTTTTGTCTATTTGCATGTTAAGTGTTTGCGATATGTTTTCGGCGTCGTCTTCCTCAATCAGGGAGCTTTCGTACCATTGCGAAGTCGAGCCCAATTCGCTCTTGCCTCCCATTGTCGCGAGGTCTCCGCCGCGCCAAAGCGCGCACAGCATTCTGTCCATTCTTTCAACGAGCTGGGGATATGGCAGTGCGCCGCGGCTTGACAAGTCTATCGCTTCGATGTCCGTACCCTGCGAAAACACTGCGTGAAATTCCGCTCCGAAGTCGCTTGCGGCTTTGCACGCCGCTTCCCATTGTTCGCTGCCGGGATAGGCGTCGGTTTTGGCTTTCACTCCCGGCATTCCGTTTCGCTCGCAGTAGATTAGCCAGTCGCGCAGTGTGAGATGCTTGAAAATATAGGCGATTGTGCTTGGTATCATAAGCCCGTCGGAAGTTGTTATGAGCCATTCTTTTTCTTAAAGCTCCGTTCCTTCCCTTAACTGCCCCTCGCGCTCCAAAAGGCGAAGCGACCCCGAAGTGTTTTCAAAAAGCCAAAGGGGATAGCGGACGAATTTTGCGGAAAGCGACGAACCTTTTCTTTTAAATTCCACTTTGTGCGCGGAGTATTTCATTCCCACCGATTCCATCATCTGCATTACGAGCATTCTAAGCCCTCCGCGCTCGTTTTTATCGGCAAGGTTTTCCACTTCGATGGAAGAGTAGAAGTCTCTCAGAACTTTTGCGTGTTCCTGCGCCGTTTTGCTTTCATCGAGCGCGACGACTTCCCCGTCGAGGCGGGCGACGCATTTGCGGCGTTTTAGAAAAAGCCCGCTTATTAAGTCGTCCCGCATTGCGACCGCTTCAAATATTCTTGCCGCCACGCCGAGTCTGCCCGCTTCAAAAGCTTCGATTGCTCTCGCCAGCGTTTCGGGCTTTAAATTTCTTAACGCGCCTGTCCCGATTCTTCGGGAAGGCATTTGAATTGATGATAGATTTGCGTTCATGGGCGCAATATAACCCGAAAGCAAAAATTGCGCAAACGTACTTTGGATGTATTGGATTAAACTGATTGTTTTGATATGGCGCGTGCGTTTGATATTTTTGAAGTTTGTGGATTTTGGGTTGATTTTTGCGTCGAAAAATAAAAGATAAAAAACATGGAAAATGCGGGAGACGAAATTTCTTCATTGCGCAAAATGATTGCGGAATACGAGCGGCTTTACCGCATTGAAAACGCGCCTGCAATAAGCGACGCGGAATACGACAGGCTCTTGCGCAGGCTCCGCGATTTGGAGGACGCCCACCCCGAATTTTACAGCGCGGATTCTCCCACTCAAAAGGTTGGCGACGACGCTTCAAGCGGATTTGAAAAGCGCGCCCACCTTTCAAAAATGCTCAGCTTGGACAATGCGTTCAGCTTTGAGGATTTAAAGGAGTTTGACGAGAGACTGCGCAGGGCGATAGGCTCTTCCAAAGCCTTGAAGTATGTAGTTGAGCCTAAAATAGACGGCGCGGGGATTTCCGCGGTTTACGAAAACGGCAAGCTTTCGCGCCTTTTGACGCGCGGAAACGGAAGCGTGGGAGACGACATCACGCGCAATGTTTCCGTCGTAAAAAATCTTCCGCTTGAATTAAGTGGCGGGAATATTCCCAAGCTTTTGGAAGTCCGCGGGGAAGCCTTTATGGCGAATTCCGAATTTGATAAAATTCGGGCGCGGCAGGAGGCTGAATTTGCGGCGGACGAACAGGCGCAATTTGACGGGGAGGAAGAGGCAAATCCGTCAAAAAAAATTCGGCTTTACGCAAATCCGCGCAACCTCGCGGCGGGGACTTTGAAGCTTCTCGACAAGAAAATTCTTGCCCAAAGGTCGCTTCTTGCGAACTTTTATTCGATAGGGAAAATAGAGGGAGCGGAGATACTTTTTCAAAGCGATCTTGCTAAGTTTTTAAAGTCTTTGGGGCTTCCGTCTGTCAACTGGTATTCCATTGCTTTCGGGATAGATGAAGTTTTCCAAAAAATTTGCCTTCTTGACAAAGAGCGCGGTGCGTTCGACTTCAACACAGACGGCGCGGTTGTGAAATTAGACGATATGTCGCTTTACTCTCTCGCGGGGTGGACGAGCAAATTTCCGCGATGGGCAACAGCATGGAAGTACAAGCCAGCGCGCGCAAAAGTTCGAATTTACGACATCACTTTGCAAGTCGGAAGAACGGGCGCGATTACTCCCGTTGCGGAGCTTGAAGACGCCCAAAAAGAGGGCGCGCGGCTTCCCGTTTTGCTTTCGGGCACAAACGTTTCGCGCGCAACATTGCATAATTTCGACGAAATTGCCCGAAAAGACATCAGAATAGGCGATGTTGTAGAAATCGAAAAGGCGGGAGAAATCATACCCGATGTCGTTCGCATTTTGCCCGAATACCGAAAGGAAAACGCAGTGGCGTATGCCGCGCCGAAACATTGCCCGAAGTGCGGCTCAACTCTTGTTCGCAATATCGACGAGGCGGTTTTAAGGTGCATAAACCCCGAATGCCCCGAACAGATGCGAAGAAGAATTATCCACTTCGCGTCCCGAGCCTGCATGGATATAGACGGGCTTGGCGATGCTGTTGTTTCCCAACTTGTGTCTCTTGGAATTTTGAAAAATTCTGCCGACATTTACTCTTTGGATGCCAACGATTTGTACAAAATAAAGAATTTCAAGCAAAAATCCGTGGAAAATCTTTTGAGCGCAATTCAAGACAGCAAAAAGCGGGACTTGTGGCGGCTTATTTCGGGGCTTGGCATTCCGTATGTCGGGGAGCGCGCGGCAAAGGATTTTGCGCTTGCCTTTAAGAGTCTCGATTCTTTCATGAGTGCGGACATGAAGGCTCTTTCCGATATTTCGGGGGTTGGGGAGCGGATAATATTTTCCGTCTTGCAGTTCTTCAAAAGCGATGAAAATCTGCGCATGATAAACAGGCTGCGCGAAAGCGGCTTGAATTTCAAGGCGGAGGAAAATTCGCAATCGGCGGCTTTCGGCGGCAAGATTTTCGCGCTTACGGGAACTTTGAATTCTATGGGAAGAAGCGATGCAAAACGCCTTATAGAGTCTTACGGCGGCAGGGTAGGCTCAGGCGTAAGCAAAACCACCGATTTTTTGATAAGCGCAAGCGAAAGCTCTTCTAAATTAGACAAAGCCCGTGAATTGGGCGTAAAAATTCTGGGCGAGGACGAATTTCTTTCGATGCTTAAAGAAGCCGAAGCTTCCGCGGGATTCGGCGTAAAGTCGGACGAAACTCCCATAAAAAGTAAAAACTCTTCGCCCCAAAATTCTTCGGGGCAAATGTCGCTTTTTGATTTTTAAAAGCGCAAAAAAAAATCGGCGAACTCTCATTGAGCCCGCCGATATTTTATTTTTGAAAGCCTACTTTACAAGTTTTGTTTTAAGCCCCGCCTTCATGCAAATCGCGTATAAACCCGCGCCCACAAAGAAGGAAATAACGGGATTAAACGGCAAGTCTTTAAGATATCCGAACATCGGCAAAACGCCGATGATAAAACCTGCCGCCCATGCTATCCAGCCTGCGGGGTTAAGACCCGTTCTTGCGCCCGACCATTTGAAGCCTGCCAATACATAGTCTGCCGCCAATGCCCCGCAAATGGGCGCGAAGCTTGCTCCGAAGAACACGAAAATCGTAACGGCTTTTCCCGCAACGCCCGTTAATGCAAGCGCGATTGCCGCCGCTCCGCCAATCGCAACGGAGAGGTTTGCGTTGATTTTCGGAAGCATCGTCTTAAACGAATTTGCCGCAATCATTGCCGAGAAGCATGCTGCGGGGAAAGCGGAAATCGCCAAGAGGAACATGCAAATCTTTCCTATGGAAGAACCCAATACCGCGTTCATTACGACTGTCGCGTCAAGGGGCATTTTCGCCTGAATCAATGCCGGCAGCATATCTTTGTTGCCGTACGCGCCTGCTACGATTACGATTGCGGCAACCGCCGTGAAAATCATAAAGAAAGTGATGCCGACCAAGCCGCCCCAGCGGACGTCGCTTTTGTTTCTTGCTCCCGTTGCGAAGTCCGCGCCTGCCGCGCCCGCAGTTGCAAAGAAGCCAATCATTGCGGTTGTTATAAGGGATATGATTGCAAGTTTTGAAAGGGGAGCCGCATTGGCTAAATCTGTTGCAGGTGTAAATACCGCAGGGTCAAAGTTTGAAACCGTGCAAGCGGTTTTTGCAACGAGAATGATTAAAATCACAAGGGGAATGAGCGGCAGATAAGTGGAAATTTTTGCGACATACTTAATGCCTACAAGCCCCATGAAAGTTGCAAGCGCACCCCAGGCTATCATTATACCGTAGAGCGCGGCGGTTGTTTGCATTGATTCCGGCAGGCACATGTAAAGAAGCGCGGAAGAGCCCGCAATGTTTACGCCTACCCAGCCGAACTGCAAAAGCCCCATCAAAAGCCCTGGCATTACAATGCCGCCTTTTGCGCCGAATACCGAAGAGCCTATTACATAAAGAGGCATTCCGCTTTTCATTCCCATAAGTGCGGGAACTTTGTAGTAGAGCAAATAGCATAAAATCGCGCCTATCACCACGCCGATAACCGGAGTTAAAACGCCCTGCGCGAGACCGCCTGCTCCCGCGCCGATGTTTACCGTGTTTTGCCAGAACACGAACCATAAAATTATCCCCGCATAAGACGGAGCGATATTTTTAAACCAAGCCGTTCTGTTTTCCGCGGAGTTCGGCTTAGCCTCCGCCAAATATGATGGTAGATTTTCTTTCATACAATTTATGTGTTAAATGAATTACATAAAATGCTAAGCTGAAATTATTTTTTTATCAAGCCAAAAGAGGCGCGCAAAAAAAAGACCCGAAACGTTCGGGTCTTGATATTCTGTGGAAATTTTAAAATTCGATGCTGAGTTTTGCCCCGTACCAAACATGGTCGCTCTTTTCGCGGTAGAAATAGTCCGCGCAGTCTTTTTCTTCAAACCTGTCGCAATAACGTATGCCGCCGCTTATCGAAATGTTGGGGGTGATGGCGTACGCCAAGTCTGCGGTTGCGCCCCAGTACATGTAGTGCCCGAAGTCCGAAGTTTCGGATTTTATGTAGGCGCAATTTGCGCTGAGGGGAAGGGTCAGGTTGTTTAAGCCGATGTAAGCTCCTATCGGAAATTCGTATGAAATCGATGCTTCGATATTGTGCGTTTCAAGCTGGAAATTGTAGTAGTAATACACGGAAGGGCTGATGTTAAAGCCGAAGAGAAGATCGGTTGTGTCTATTGTAATTCCTGCGTAAATTTCGGAATCGTAGCATTTGCCGTCGTGGTCTGATGGGTACCAGTAATATTGGTAGCCGACATCGAAAACAAAAATGCTTAGCGAATAATTAAGACCAGCGTAAAAATCAACTTCTTCGAGGTTTTCCAGCTCACCCGTCGATTTGTTTTTCTTGTCCTTCAAAGGCTCGTTCATCCATGCGCCTGCGTACGCGTCAAATCCGAGAATTTCATAGGAAAGTTCGATGTTCGGCTGTATGGAATGCCCTGCGAGCTTGTCGCCCCTGAACATGTATGCGGTAGTATATTCAACTGATGCCGAGACACTCAGGTTTGAAAGCGAGGGGTTTGTTATCGAGTCGGTCGGAAAGCTTCCGTCATGGGCGTAAGACGCCGCGGAGATGGCAAATATGCTCAGGATTGATGCGATTTTTTTCATTTTCTGTATGTTTTTTTGGTTAAAGGTTAAAAATCTTTAAAAATACGCAAGTTTTGCAAGCATTATTTCTCCAAAATCCATATATTGCGGAAGCTGACCTTGTCGTTATGGTCTTGAAGCTTTAAATTGTACGGCGGCATCGGATGGCGGAAGTTTTTGCGCTGAGGCTGAGGGCAGCTTGTTCCATGCGGAAATTCCGTATTTGAATGTATTTTTACGCCGTTATGCCAAACGTCAACTTTGGCGTATTCCATAATCTTTCCGTTTTCAAATTTGGGAGCGGTAAATTCAATGTCGTAAGTTTGCCACGATTCGGGCGGAAGCGAAGCGTTTACTTGCGGAGGCGTTATTCTGTACGCCGCGCCGCAGTCGTTCCAGCCGCCGTCATTTCCAAATGAGTCGAGAATTTGGATTTCGTAAGGTCCCGTAAAAAATCCCGAATTGCCCCTTGCCTGCGAGTCGTGGTTTGGCATATAGGGGATTTTAAATTCCAAATGTATTTTGAAGTCTTTGAATTTTCTCTTGGAAACGATGGTTTGGTTTTTGCCTTTTTCTTCGCCGTCTTGCGCGCGCGCCACTGTCATTGAGTTGTCGTTTGAAATTTTCCAGACGCATTTTTTGCCGCGCTCATTTTGCCATTCGTCAGTGTCCGAGCCGTCAAACAGCACGATTGCGCCTTTCGGGGGCTTTTCTCCGAGCGTGGGAGATTTTCTTTCAATTTTCTTTAATTTGAGGACGCCGCTTTTATTGCCGCTTGAACATTTGAATTCTCCGCCGTTTTCGCCAATTTCACCGCTGAATTTGTATCGACCTTCGTTTTCGATTTTAAGCACACCGTTTTCGGGCTTCAAAGCTTTTGCCAAGACTTCAATGTCGCTTCGCTTGTCAAATTCCGGCATGATTTTTAGGCGGTAGCCGTCTTTATGCCTTGAAATTTGGGCGACCATTTCCTTGTTGTTTTCGTAAGGATATATTTTGAAGTTTTCGATTGTGCCTGCGTATTCTCCGACAAGAGAATCGACTGCAAACACGCTTAAAGCAGATAAAAACAATGTGGCAAATGCGAATTTCATGAAAATATTTTGCTTGCGTGGCAGAACATTGTCAAGAGCGTTATAAAACGCCCTTTAATTGCTTTGACAAAGAATTCCGATTTTCGATAATAAAAAAATATGAAAAGATATGCTGTCATTATGGCGGGAGGCATGGGCGAACGCTTTTGGCCTTTGAGCAGGGCGGAAAGACCCAAACACTTGTGGAACATCACAGGCGGGGATTGCATGCTTTCGCTGACATTTGCGAGAGTTGCCCGCTTTATTCCGAAGTCGAACATAATGATAATAACAAATCCCGCGCAGATAAAGGGAATTAAAAAATACTGCCCCGAAATACCGCAGGAAAACATAATATCGGAGCCTGTCGGCAGGGATACTACTGCGGCTGTCGGGCTTGCGGCGTTGCTTGTCCGCTTGCGCGCAAAGGGCGACGAATCTTCATTTGCGGTATTTCCATCCGACAGCGCCGTAAACGATGCCGAAGGGTTTTCGGAAACAATCGCGAAAGCCTTTGAAGTCGCGGAGAAGGGCGAAAGGCTTGTAACTATCGGCATTAAGCCGACTTTTCCCGCCACGGGCTACGGCTACATCAAGCGTTCGTTCGAGGAGGACGGCGCGTATAAGGTTGAAAGATTTTATGAAAAGCCCAACGAAATGCGCGCGGTTTCTTATCTTGAAAGCGGCGATTTTTATTGGAATTCGGGGATTTTCGTATGGCTTACTTCCTCCATTTCAAATGCTTTAAAGGACAACGCGCCAAAGACTTTCGACATATTTGAAAAAATCGGGCGCGGGCTTGAAAACGGCGGAGATTTTGGCAAGATTCTTGCAGAATATTATCCGCAGATAGAGAAGATAAGCATAGATTTTTCCGTAATGGAAAAATCGCAGAATATTTGGGTTGTGCCCGCCGCATTCGATTGGGACGATGTAGGTTCATGGGCTGCGGTTGAACGCCATTTGAAGCGCGACGATAAAGGAAACATCGTAAACGGCGAATTTTATTCGTGCGACGCTTCCGACTGCGTGGTTTTTGACACCGCAAACAGGGTTACCGCCATTGTAGGTCTTAAAGACATTGTGGTTATCCATTCTGACGACGCCACTTTGATTTGCAGGAAAGACTGCACAGAGAAAGTCAAGGAGCTTGTGCGCATTCTGCCACCGAAGCTCAAATGATTTAAGTTTTTTTACAGATATTCGGCGGGGTTGCCGAAAGTGCATCTTGATTTTTCGACATCTTTATCGGCATGCGAATTTATGCCGAGCGTCGAGTTTTCAAACATAGTCATGCCGCTTTCAAGTATGGAAGAAGACGCCATGAACACCCCGTCTTTCAGAGTTGCATTTTCCCCGACGACGCATTGGGAGGATATTGTGCAAAAATCTCCCGCTTTCGCTCCGCTTGAAATTTTAACTGACGTATTTATCGAGGCAAAGCTTCCTATTTCAACATTTGAGCCAATTACGCAAAATGGCGCAATTACCGCGCCTTCCGATATTTTCACGTTTAAGCCCAAAACGGAGCTTTGATGTATGAATGTGCCGAATTTTGCGCCTTTCGACTTCAAAATATCGGCAATGTTTTTTTTGATTTTGGGATTTGCCACTGCAAATATGACAGTGTCGCCTTCAAGAGGCTCGTAGCTTGCAAAATCTGATATTATTTTGTGGCAAATTCCAAATCCTTCAAGCGCGTTTGGGTTGTCGTCAAGAAAACCGCGTATGCTTTCAGGCGATTTTGCGTTTAGGATATACGAATAAACTTCACGCCCGAATCCGCCCGCGCCCGCTATCACGAATTTTTTCATTTTTAAGACAGAAAACTTTGGAATTTTTGCCAGGCTTCCGAATTTAAGCTGCCGATGCCGCCCTCGATTTCGCCGCTTTTTAATATGGTGAAATTTCTCAAATTCTTGCGGGGAGAGCCGACGCTCAAATCGGAATTGGAGCTTACCTTGACACTTCCGTCTTCGCAAATATTTATCTTAATTTCGGCGTTGTCGCAGGCTTTTATGTCGTCTAAAAAATCTTCCACATATGAAAATGGAATGTTTTTTGCGGCTTTTTTTATTTCGTTTTCAACCTGCGTCTTAACGAGGAAAGGGGCTTCCATCTCAATGCTTTTGACTTCGCCCGAAAAGTCCGTTTCAATGCTTGAAACGGTTGCGACGGTCATACCCATAAACTTGACGCCAAGCGGCTTTGAAAAGCGCGCGGACAATCCTTCGCCCGTTTCAATTTCCGTTTTTGCGCCGCTTTCCAATGAGGAAAACGGCGAGTCTATTTGAACAGAGTTAAGAATTGTGATTTTTACGTTTTTCAAAGCCGTACCTTTTCTTAATTGCGTCTGTTTTCTATGGACGAGAGAAGTTCCTTCATAAACTTTGGCTGGTTTTTGCATTCAAAATGTATTTTTACATTTCTTGCGCCGTCGGTTTTGAGCGTAAATTTGTTCCAGCCTTTGTCGAGAGGCAAAACCGTGAATGTCTTGCCGTCTTTTGAACGCTCCGCCATGTCTTTGCCGTTAAGCTTCAATTCAACCTTGTTTTGCGAAACCATGTCCAAAACGGGCATGTTCGGCTCTGCGAGCAAATCGACGAGCGAGCGCGGAGAATACACCCAGAACGAAAATTCCCTGCATGAAGAGGGCAGATCAATCTTGCCGTTCTTGGCGGTTTTTACTTTGCCGTCTTCGCTTGCCACAACCCTGTTCAAAGAGCCGTCTTCGCCCAACGCCCTGACTTCGTCGGCCTTAGATTCCGAGAATGTCGCGCCGAGGTTTGAGAGCATCTTTGAAATGAGGGCTGAGCTTTCGTTTGCAATCGGTGCAAAGTTGATGGTGGAAACTATGATTTCCGCTCCTTTTTTGTTTTTCAGGCTCATAATGGCGTTGCCCGAACCTTTTGCTTCGCGCTCACTGCGGATTACCGCGCCCGTTTTTGCATATTCGGCGCGCTTGTTCCACTGCTGCCAATCAGTGTTGCAGGCTTCGGCGATAAGTTCTGCGTTCTTTGCAAATTCGCCCGCCAAGCCGTATTCCATCAAAGATGTGTCGTTATTTACAAGCTCGCTGAAATATATGTCTTTGTGGTTCAAGCCCGAAAGCATTGGCGAGTTTGCCTTTTTTATAAACGAGGTTGCCTTGCGCTTTTCAAGCTCGATTTTGTTCTTGCCGAGGATTGAATTGAGCTGTTCGGCACTCTCTTCACAAATGCCCAAAACCACAATATGCGCATTGTTCTTTGCCGCCTTTTTTACTTCGTCGAAGTTTTCTATTTTTTTGAGGCCGTCAACGATTATGAGCGAATTTTTGTAGTTTTTGGCTTTCTTGGTTTCCAAGCCAGCCGCTCTAAGCTGTATGGCAAGCGGAGAATTTTCATCTGCAATAAGTTCCACTGCCGCGGCGGGTTTTAATGGTTCTGCGTCCTTTTCGGGTTCGGGATACTTGATTTCAAACGGCTCTATCGGATCGGCGTTTGCCGCTTTTGCCGCGTAGAACATCGGCCACGGCTCGTAAAGGGGCATGGACTTGTCGTAGGCGGGGTTCAAGGTAGAGGTGTAGGGCCCGAGCCTTTCAGGCTGCATGCCGTATGCGCCTTCTTTAAATTCGGGGAAGAATACGCCATCTTCCAAAGTCGGAGCTTTCGATGTGTCTTTCAGACCGAATGGCAGGGGCTTTAATCCGTACCATGCAATGTTGAACACGCAGGCGTAAGCCGCACCCTTGTTGCGCTGTTCGGTGAGATCGCGGTAAGTTTCGATTGCGATGGCTTCCATTCTGCCGAGCATTGATTCGTATGCGCGGTTGCCGTTATATTTTGACGCTTGAAGCGGAGTTCCATAATAGGCCATGGTCTGTTCGCCGATGCCCCAAGGCAAAGGCTGTTTTGACATGTGGTCAATATTGGCATAGTGCCCCATTGCAGTCGGGAATTTGGTTTTTTGCGGGCGGTTTGTTTCGCCATCGCCCGAAATCCAGTCGCGGGTGGGGTCGAGAGTGCGGCATACGTCTATCCAGCCGTTCATGTTCTCAATTACCCTGTCAACCAATTCTTCCGGAGATTTAAATACGTGGATTGCAACCGCCAAGACTTCGTTGCATACGCTCCATCCGAATACCGACGGATGGTTGCGGTCGCGCTTTACAAAGCGTTCGACATGTTCTTTTGCCCTTTGCATGTAAAGGTCGCTGTCGTATTTTGGAGCACCCCCGCTTGCCCATATCGCGGATTCGTCGAGCACGCATACGCCGAATTCGTCTGCGACGTCCATATAAAATTCGGGATAAGGCTGTGCGTGAAATCTGACGGCGTTTATGTTTGCGTCCTTCATCATTTTAAAGAGCGACCACGCATAGCGGCGCGTCATTTGGGGAACTCCCATGAAGTGCCATGAATCGCCTTTTAACATATACTTTTTGCCGTTTAGGAAAAGTTCCTTGCCTTCGATTGTAAACTGCCTCCAGCCGAAACGCTGAACTTTGACATCTTTTCCCGCAGATATGACCGCCCCGTAGAGGTTTGGAGTTTCGGGCGTCCAAAAATCAAGCTGGGATACGTTTTTAACTTCTATCGTTAAGGTTTTTGAAGAGTTTGCGGGAACTTCAACCTGCGTTGCGCCGAGGAGCAGTGCGGGAGATTTTTCGTAAGCTCCTTTTTCGACGGGGGCTTCTTCAACGCTTGTCCCCGCCAAATTTTTCCATTTTCTGACATTGCCGCCTACGGAAATTTTCTTGGGAGCTTTTGTCGTGTTTTTAATTTCAATATCCAAGGCGAGCGTTGAGTTTTTCACGTTCGGGCGCACAAATACGTCGCTTATGTAAACTTCGGGCTTTGCGAGCAGGTAAACGTCCTGCCAAATGCCCGACACATGTTCGCCCCAGAAAGAGCCGCCCATGTATTCAATTCTTCCGAATTTGCCCTGCTTGTTGTAAAGCTCGGCTTTTGCAACTCCCACTAAAATTTCATTTTTTCCGCCGATTTTTACCAAGTCGGTGATGTCGGCTTCAAAGGGCATAAACATGTCGAAGTTTTCCGCGGCTTTTGCTCCGTTTACATAGACCTCGCAGTTGCCCATTACGCCGTCAAAACGCAAAATCACGCGCTTTCCGGACCAGCTTTGCGGTATTTCAAAAGACCTTTTCTGCCAGCCGATTTTCGCGTTTTTCCAATTTTCGGGATAGCTTGGAAATGCGTTGAAATCGCCGCCTTTTACGTTGTTGGAGGCAAACCTGTTTACATTCCACGGAGACGGTATTTTGATTTTTACCGAATCCGCCTTAAATTCTTCGGGAACTTTGAAATCCTCTTTCTTGTTCGAGAAGACGGGCATAAAATCCCAAGAGCCGTTAAGGCATATTTCGTCCCTTGCTGGCTTTTCGAGTTCGTTTACTTTGTTTGCGAGCGGATTGAACGGATGGTTGAATTTCACTCCGCCGAATGCGCTTGCACATAAGAGCGACATTGCCGCAATTAAGGTTAAGATTTTTTTTGCATGTTTCATAGGTTTTCCTCTTTTGTATATATAAAAGGTATAAAAGACGCTTTTTTTGTCAAGACTTTGCAAGTTTCCGCTTTCCTTGTCCAAAACCGCAAACGCGTTATTTTGATGGCGGTCGAAAATCGGCAAAATCGGTTGCCGTGAAGGAGTTGAGGGAAATAAAAAAAGCGCACCTTTCGGGGTGCGCTTAAATTTCAAATGGTGGCCAAGGGCGGGTTTGAACCGCCGACACAAGGATTTTCAGTCCTCTGCTCTACCAACTGAGCTACCCGGCCATAAATGAAAGTTTTTTAGTCTCTATATTTTTTGGGTTTCGTCAACAAAAAAAATAAAAAAATTTAACGCGAAAAAAATCTCTTGCGAAAAACTCCAAGTTTTAATTGCCTGTTTTCGGATAAATGGAAGAATTTTCCCAGAACGTAAAAATACCGGACTTGTGGCAGCAGGAAGCGGTCGGCGCGCTTTGCAGGGGTTGCGACGTCGTTTTGCACGCCCCTACGGGGGCTGGAAAAACTTACGTTTTTGAGCTGTTTTACACGAGGCATTTCAAGGGAAATGCCGTTTACACCGTACCGACTCGCGCGCTTGCAAACGACAAATTCAGGGAATGGCGGGCTCTCGGCTGGAATGTCGGGATTGCCACGGGAGACTATTCTTTCAACACTTCCGCCCCCTTGGTTGTCGCGACTTTGGAAACGCAAAAGTCGAGGATTTTGGAAGGCAGGTGCGCGGATTTAATCGTAATAGACGAATACCAGCTCATCTCTGATTTCAGGCGCGGGGCCAATTACGAAGTTGCCGTTGCAGCGGCGGGCAAAGATGTCCAACTTTTGCTTTTAAGCGGAAGCGTTGCAAACAGGTTGGAAGTCGCCGCATGGCTTGAAAGGCTTGGCAGGCGCGCGGTGCTGGTCGAGCATGGGGAGCGTCCCGTTCCCCTTGAAGAAGTTTTCTCGGAGGCGATTTTAAAAGGCGTTTCTTTTAAGGGAATGGGATTTTGGGGAAGGCTTGCGCGAAAAATATCGAGCCTTGAAATGACTCCGCTTTTGATTTTCGCTCCGAAGAGGATTGAGGCGGAAATAATAGCTGCCAAGATAGCCGAAGCGTTCAAAAACGAGCCGATGTTGGAAATTCCCCGCCAAAAGCTTTCGATGGCTGGGCGCAAGCTGGGGGGATTGTTGAAGAGGGGCGTTGCTTTCCATCACAGCGGTCTTAGCGCGCATCAAAGATGCGATTTGGTTGAAGACATGGCAAAATCGGGCAGGCTGAAAGTTGTCGTCGCCACGACGGGCTTGGGTGCGGGGGTGAATTTTTCCATGAGAAGCGTCATTGTCGCCGACGGGGAATACGAGGCTCTTGGCAAGGTTTACAAACTGCGTCCAGACGAGCTTTTGCAGATGTACGGCAGGGCGGGGCGAAGGGGGCTTGACAGGTCGGGGTACGCAATATGCCTTCCTTCAAAGCCGCGCTTTTCGGAGGCTAAGGAAATTGTTTTGTCGCGCGCAAAGTTTTTGGATTGGGGCGCGTTTTTGCGCATAATGGACATTGCGGCAAGCGAGGGCAAAGACCATGTTTTGGCGGCAAAAAACTTCGCAAAAAGGCTGTTTACGGAAGATAAAACAGACTTGGGTTTTGAATCCGCGAAGAGAAATTTGTCGAGGCAAAAACTTAGTTTGGACGGCATTCGCATTGAGATGCAAAATTCGGATTTTTTGTGGCAGCGAAGAACTCCGACTTCTACTTGCGCATTAAAAGACGCCCTGTTTTTCGACGGCAAAAAGTGGCGCAATTTTTTGGATGTCAAAAAGGCGGTTTCGCTTCTCAAAACTGGTGCGGTTTGCGAATTGCCGTCGGGGGGATACGGGGTGGAAATCCGCATTGCAAGCGAAATATCAGACGGAATTTTCAGGCTGAACAAGTCGCTTGTTTCCAAGTTAAAGCCGATTCTTAAAAATGAAGACAGGGCGGCGGTTTCCAAAAGCGGCGCGACTTTGAAAACATTGCGCAGGCGTTTTTTGAAGTATTTGCCCGATTTGTTTTCGGGGGCGTTTGCCGAGTTTTTGGAGATAAAAAATGGCGGGCTGTTTGCAAAACTTAGCGTCCGAAACTGCGCCGCAAAGACTTTTAAGGACGGTGCGGGGAAAAATCTTTTCAATCCGCCAATGCGCGAAGTCTTGGTGAAGAACGCCTATGACTTCGACGCCTTGTCGGGCGGCGGAGATTTTGCGGGCACTGCCTCGACGGTTGCGGAGTTGTGGCTCAAATTCGGGCTTGTGGACGAACGCTTCAAGCCCACGATGCGCGGCAGGATTTTTTCGCTTTTCAATTCGGGGGAGGGGCTTGCGGTTGCGGCGGCTCTCGAAGACAAGTCGTACGGCATTGGGGAAATCTTTTACGACATTGCAAATTTGAGGGCGGGCGCGAGGTTTGGTTTGTCGTCAAAAATACGCTCTCCGAGTTCGCGCCTTGCTGATATTTGCCGAATCAAATACGGAATTTGCGACATCGACGGCTATCTGCACAAGGGCATTCCCGCAGGCTACGGAGAAGGGGCTTCCGAAATTATGCGAAAAATAGCCGGCGGCGCGTCTTTTGCTGATTTTGAAGACGAATTTTTGCATAAGGGCGACATCGAAAGGGCGCATCTTGAATGGCTCAGCATAATAAACCATATCGCGGAATGTCCGCATTTGGAAGACGAAAGATTTTTGGAATTGAAAAAAATGTGCGAAAGTTCATCTTCAAAAACAAATGGAAAACGGATTGGAACTTGCATTGGCGCGCAGGGCGGCGCGTATTGAAAACTTGAAAGAAAAAATTGCCTCTCTTCCCGCGCGGAATTTCGGCGGCAAGATAACTTTTGAAATCGGATGCGGCAAGGGGCATTATTTGAGCGCGTACGGGGCTGCGCATAAAAACGAGCTTTGCGTTGGCATCGACCTTATTTCATCGCGCATACGCGACGGCGAGCGCAAGAACGAGAAACTCGGCAACACGAACGTGTATTTCATAAAGGCGCAGAGCGGGGAGTTCCTTGAAGCAATGCCGCGCGAAGTCAAGTTCGGAAAGGTTTTCATATTTTTCCCCGACCCGTGGCCTAAAAAGCGGCACCACAAAAACAGGCTCATTCAGCCCGAATTTTTGGACGCCTTGAAGGATTGCTTGGCAAATGGTGCCAAATTGTTTTTCAGAACAGACCATTCGGAATACTTCGACTGGGCGAAATCGGTTTTTGAAAGCCATTCGGACTGGGAAATACTGGATGGGGAAGAGCTTGAATTTGAAGAAGTTTCGCAGTTTCAGCGCATTTTGCCGAATTTTCGCACTCTCTGCGCGGTTTTAAAAGCTTGAACGCGGTAAAAATAGCTTTACAAACGCTTTTTATAATCAGATATTTAATAACTTTATTATGAACGAAGAATTGCATAAAATAAGACACAGCGCATCGCACGTTTTGGCGGCGGCGGTGTTGCGCTTATTCCCAAACGCAAAGCTCGACATTGGTCCTGCAACCGAAACGGGCTTTTATTACGATTTTGATTTGCCCCACAAATTCACAGCCGAAGACTTGGAAAAAATCGAGGCTGAAATGAAAAAAATCATTTCCGAAAACCAGCGTTTTGAAAAGAGGGAGCTTTCGCGCGAAGAAGCCGAAAAGCTTATCCGCGAGCGCGGGCAGGAAGAGTACAAGCTCGGACGTTTGGCTGACATTCCCGACGGCGAAAAGATAACTTTTTACACAAACGGCGATTTTTGCGATTTGTGCGCGGGTCCGCATGTTGACTACACAAAGCGCATAAAGGCGTTCAAGCTTTTGACTGTCGCGGGCGCGTACCATCGCGGCGACGAAAACAACAAACAGCTCCAGCGCATTTACGGCACCGCCTTTGAAAGCAAGGAAGACTTGCAAAACTACTTGACGCAACTCGAAGAAGCCAAAAAGCGCGACCACCGCAAGCTCGGCAAGGAAATGGGGCTTTTCGTAATCGACGACAGGGTAGGTCAGGGGCTTATTTTGTGGAAGCCGAAGGGCGCAATTTTGCGCCAGTCGTTGCAGGACTTCATTTTGGAGCTTTTGCGCGAGCAGGGGTACAGCCAGGTGTTCACTCCGCATATCGGCAAGCTCGGGCTTTTTAAGACGAGCGGGCACTTCCCGTATTACAAGGAATCGCAGTTTGTTCCGATAGTCGAGCGCGACGACTTGCAGCGTTTGGCGTCTCAAAATGTTCCCGTTTCGCAGTTTGAGGAAAAAATCGAAAACGGCGACGTTTCGGGATTTTTGCTAAAACCCATGAATTGCCCGTTCCATGTCGAAATTTACAAAAGCGACGCTCATTCCTACCGCGATTTGCCCGTCCGCTTGGCGGAGTTTGGCAACGTGTACCGCTGGGAGCAGTCGGGCGAATTAAACGGTATGACGCGCGTAAGGGGTTTTACGCAGGACGACGCGCACATATTCTGCACTCCCGAACAGCTCGATGCCGAAATTCAAGGCTGCTTGGACTTGGTAAAGAAAGTCTTTACCACCATCGGTATGTCAGACTACCGCGTGAGAATTTCTTTGCGCGACCCTGATAGCGACAAATATGTCGGAAGCGATGAAAATTGGCAAAAGAGCGAAGACGCCATCAGAAAGGCGGCGCGCTCGCTCGGTGTTCCGTTTACCGAAGAGCTTGGCGAAGCGGCTTTTTACGGCCCCAAAATTGACTTTGTCGTAAAAGATGTAATCGGGCGCGAATGGCAGCTTGGCACAGTCCAGGTTGACTACAATTTGCCTGAGCGTTTCGACATCACCTACACGGGTTCCGACAATAAACAGCACCGCCCGATTATGATTCACCGCGCGCCGTTCGGCTCTTTGGAGCGTTTTACGGGCGTTCTTATCGAGCACTTCGGCGGCAACTTCCCGACATGGCTTGCTCCGGAGCAGGTTCGAATTTTGCCTTTGGGCGAAGACGTAATCGGATATGCCGACGAAGTTTACAAACTCGCCAAAAAAGCGGGGCTTAGAGTTTCAATGGACGATTCTTCCGAGAAGCTCGGAGCCAAAATCCGCAAGGCTGAAACTGAAAAAGTTCCGCACATGTTTGTCATCGGCAAAAAAGAGGCGGAAGGCAAAATGGTTTCGGTGCGTTCGCGCCTTCGCAAGGAGTTTGAGGGTGTGAAGTCTGCGGAAGAAGCCGTTGAACAAATTCTGCAGGACGCAAAAAGCCGCAGATTGTAATTAAAAAGAGCATTGAAACGTGGATTGGAAAATCGGAAAATACGACGCGAAACTTGCGGCAGACTTGGGCTCTTATTTGGGCGTAAGCCCGATACTTGCGTCCTTGTTGCTTGAACGCGGCTTTTCCGACCCCATCCGCGCCGAAATGTTTTTAAAGCCCAAGCTCACAAATTTGGGCGATCCTTTCCGCGTAAAAAATTTGCGAAGAGCCGCGCTTAGACTGATTGAGGCAATTTCCAAAAATCAAAAGGTTTTGGTTTTTGGCGACTACGATGTGGACGGCATCACAAGCACGACTCTTTTTGTGAACGCAATGCGTCACTTCGACTGTAATCCATCGTACTTCGTGCCGCGCAGAATGGACGAAGGCTACGGGTTGAGCGAGGCGGCTTTGGAGCGCGCGTTTGCCGACGAAAAGCCGGACTTGCTTGTCGCGCTTGACTGCGGCACAAACGCAATGGAGGCGATTCACTATATCCGCTCTCAGGGCATAGATTTGATAGTTGTCGACCACCACCAGTCGAAAGACAATCCTGCCGAAGAGGATTATATTCTGGTAAATCCGCACGTTTTTGATTTGAGCACCGCTCCGTGGCGCAATCTTTGCACTGTTGGGCTTGTCTTTAAGCTTGTCCACGCTCTCGTAAAGGAAATGCGTCTGCGCGACGACCCCCGTTCTTGGACTCTCGACTTGAAAGAATCTCTCGACTTGGTGTCTCTTGGCACTATCGCCGACTTGGTTCCGCTTGTCGATGAAAACAGGATACTTGCAAGATACGGAATAAAGAGGTTAAAAAGCACGAAGCGCAAGGGCATTCAGGCGTTAATACAGGCAAGCGGCATTTCTTTGGGCGACGAAATTACGCCCGTTGACATATCTTTCAGGCTCGGGCCGCGCATAAACGCAAGCGGAAGGCTTGCCGACGCGTCTTTGCCTTTGGATATGCTTTTGGGCGACGATTTCACAACTTGTTTCAGAGCCGCCTGCGAGTTAAACGACATCAACAAGGAACGCCAGGAAATTGAAAGGGGCGTCTTCGAGTCGGCAATGAAAAAGATTTCCGACTGCAATTTGGCTGACGACCCCTGCATAATCGTTTTCGACACGACATGGCACCCGGGGGTTGTCGGCATTATCGCAGGCAAGCTTAGCCGCGAATTTAACCGCCCCGTGATTGTCTTTGGCGAAACTGACGAAGGCTACACAAAGGGGTCGGGCAGAAGTATTGCGGGTCTTGACTTGGTTGAATGCCTGTCGCACTGCACGGAGTTTTTGGGCAGCTGGGGAGGGCACCCGATGGCAGTCGGCGTCTCCGTTAAAGAAAACAAGATGGCGGAATTTAAGGCGAAGCTTAATTCCGTAATCCGCAAAAGGCTTGAAGAGGGGGTTTCTTTTGAGCCGGAACTCCATGTTTCTTTGGAGCTTGCGCACGAGGACATCTGTTTTGAGCTTTTGGACGAACTTGAAATTTTGCATCCTTTCGGGGAAGGCAACAAAGAGCCTATTTTTGCGATAAGGGAAGTTGTCTTGGAAAAGCCCGTCGAAGTTTTCGGCGGCGGGCAGAACTTTAAATTCCAGCTTCCGCTCAACAACGGAACTTGGATTAGCGCGGTCGCTTGGAGAATGGGGCGCAATCTTCCGCCGGTGAACACGAAAATTGATTTTGCGATGCACCTTTCATGGAATAGGTGGAATAAGCGCAAAACTCCGCAGGCGACCATTGTAGATTGGCGCGTGTCTTCCGATGCGCGGTTTTAACTCGTGAAACTTTCATACAAGAACAAATTTTTGCGCGTTTGCGGCGGGCTTGCCTTGCTTGTCGGGCTTTATGAAGCGGTGTCGCGCGCATTCGATTTATTTGCGATAACCTTTCCGTCATCGCTTGTGGCGATGGTTATCCTTTATTTTCTGCTGCTTTTTAAAATTATTCCGCTTTGGGTGGTGGAAGACGCTTGCAAGCTTATTTTGAAATTTATGCCGCTTTACTTTGTCCCGATTTTAGTCGGGATAATGACCTATAAAGAGCTTCTCGCAGGCAAGATATGCTCGATATTGTCCGCTTTGGTTTTAAGCGCGGCAATAACAATGTTTGCAACGGCTTTTTGCGTTGAATTCCTGCAAAAGCGCAAGTGCGGCGCGAAGGAGAAAGAGGAGAAGCAAAGTGAAAGAATACTTTGAAAGCGATTTTTTCATCGCGCTTGTGGGGATTTGCTCCACAATTGCGGCGTTTTCGTTTGCGAAATTCTTGGGCAGGGCGAAGCTTTTAAGATTTATGCCGCCGATAATTGTTTCGTCGTTAATTATAATTTTGGCGATAGAAAATACTTCTGCCTCTTACGAAGGCTACGCCAAAGGCGGGGACTTGATTGTATATCTGCTCTATCCCGCGACGGTAGCCCTTGCCTATCCCCTTTACAAAAACACGAAGCTTATACGCTTAAACGCGCTCGAAGTATTTTGCGCCACGCTGGTTTCCACTTTTACGAGCGTTTTTTCGATATTTGTCATCGCTTCTTTCATGGGGCTTGGCGAAGACATAATAAATTCCATATCCTCAAAATGCGTGACCACTCCCGTCGCGGTTGAAATTTCAAAGATGACGGGCGGAATTTTGGGCATTACCGTTGCAAGCGTGTTTGTGTCGGGAATATTCGGCGGGACTTTCGGGCATGGCTTGCTAAAAATGTTCGGCATAAAAGACGATGTTTCAATAGGGCTTGCAATAGGTTCTACAAGCCATGTCATAGGAACTGCAAAGTGCATGCAAGTCAGTGAAAAGCAGGCGGCAATGAGCGCGCTTGTACTGATTTTGACGGCGGTTTTTACAACTTTTCTGCTTTTTATTTTGCAAACGTAGGCTCTTTTGCTAAAAGATTTTTCTTATGGGAGAAAACAGAGTCGGGGCATGGAGCTGGATTCCGTGCCTGTATTTTTTGGAAGGGTTGCCGAACACTGTCGTAATGACTGTGTCGGTATTGTTTTACACATCGCTTGGAATGAGCGCAACAAGTGTTGCAGCGCTTACGAGTGCGCTTTATTTGCCGTGGGTAATAAAACCGTTTTGGAGCCCGCTTGTCGATACTGTTTCGACAAAGCGCAAATGGATTTTGGCATGTGCACTCGCATTTGCGCTTGCGTTCTTTGCCTTGTCGATTTCTCCGTTTTCCGAAAATTGGGCAATGCTTTCGATTGCGGGTTTTTGGTTTCTGGGCATATCTTCGGCGACTTTCGACATTGCGGCGGACGGCTTTTATATGCTTGCGCTATCAACGCAAAACCAGGCGTTTTTTGTCGGCATACGCAGTTCTTTTTACCGCCTTTCAATGATTTTCGGAAACGGCGGGCTTTTGTACATTGCGGGGTTTGCCGGCGGAAAGTTCGGAGGCGAAAAATGGGGCTGGGCGACTGCGTTTTTTGTCTGTGCCATTGTTTCCTTAATCGGATTTTTCTGGTTTTCAAAGTTTTTGCCAAGCCCTGAAAACTTGGCGGCAGCAAGGAAATCGCCTTCCTTAAACGAATTTTTTGCCTGCTTTAAGAAATTCTTTTTGAGGCGCGGCATTCTTTTAATGATGTGCTACATCCTTTTTTACCGCTTTGCCGAATCCCAGCTCTGCAAAATTATGCCGATTTTTTTGAAGGCGGAAATTTCGGAGGGCGGGCTGGGGTTAAGCCTTGAAACAATAGGTGTTATACATGGTGTAGTCGCTCCTATCGCCTTGTTTGGCGGCGGAATTTTGGGCGGATTTTTGATTTCAAAATTCGGGCTTGAAAAGTGCATTGTGCCGATGGCGTTTGCGATGAATTTGCCGAATTTGCTGTATCTTTTCCTTGCGGTTTATCTGCCGCAAAACTTGTTTTTTATAGGCGGATGCGTCTTTGCGGAGCAGTTCGGATACGGGTTTGGATTTTCAAGCTATATGATGTATCTCATTTTCGCGTCAAAAGGGGAGTTTAAGACCGCGTTTTACGCGATATGCACGGGCTTTATGGCTCTCGGATTGCAGTTGCCCGGGGCTGTCAGCGGATATTTGAAAGATTCTTTCGGCTTTGTCGGATTTTTTGAGATTGCAATGCTTGCGACGCTCGTTTCGTTTTTTGCGACATTTTGCGCGCTGAAGACTTTAAAAGACGGCGGAAAATAGCTTGCGCTATTTGTGCGAGGCGAATTTCTTTTTCTTCATTCTCGCAAGTATTTTTTTTAGCTTAACCCTGTCTTCGACCGCGACAATGTAGCCAACGCAACCCGGTTTTCCGCACTTGCAGGGGTGGCGCATAAAGTGTTCGAGAGCGTAGCCGTAGTTGTATAAAATTTCCTCGCCTTCTGCTATGTCTTTTGTGGCGGTAAAGACTATTTCCCCATCAATATTTTCGGCTTCGCAATTAGTTTGGCAGGCGTGGTTTATGAAGCGGGCATCGTTATATTCAAAGTTGCCGTCGATGTCGAATTCGTCGTCAAGTTCGAAGATGTAAACGGAGCCTTCTCCCGAAGTTTTTGCGCGCTCTTCCTGTTCGAGCCCGCGTCTGTTCGATTCTTCTTTTGTGATTTTCTCGCCCAAATACTTTAAAATTTGCTCGCCTTTTTTTATCTTTTTAGCGGCAAAGACGCCGTTGCCGTGAATGTCGGATTTTTTTACAACGTATTTCTTTTCGTCCATGGTTTCAGCTTGGGAATTTTCCGCTTTTTACGTCGGATGCGTATTCTTCAAAAGCCTTGGAGACGATGGCTGAAAGGTCGGCGTATTTTTTTGCAAACGGCGGAATCCACTCGCCAAGCCCCAAAACGTCGGTCGAAACCAAAACCTGCCCGTCGCAGCCGTTTCCCGCTCCTATGCCGATGGTTGGAATTGACACCGCGTTTGTTATTTCCCTTGCAGTTTCGGGGTCTGTCTTTTCGATAACAAATGAAAATGCTCCCGCTTCTTCGAGTTTTTTTGCGTCTTCAATCAGCATTTCGCGCTCTTCTTGCGTTTTGCCGAAAGTTTTGTAAGAGCCGAGCTTTAATATTTGCTGCGGCATAAGCCCTATGTGCCCCATGACGGGAATGCCGGCATCTACCAATTTTTTGATTTTTTCAGCAAGCAATGCGCCGCCTTCTATTTTTACGCAGTCGGCTCCCGCCCTCAAAAAATTTGCGCAGTCTTCCAAGAGGCTGTCAAAACACTTGTGGGCAACGGCAAACGGAACGTCTGCGATTATCAGCGCATTCGGCTTTGCGCGCGCCACCATTTTGACGTGGTGGAGCATGTCGTCCATCGTGACGGGCACGGTGGAATCAAAGCCCATGAAAGTGTTGCCGAGCGAGTCTCCTATTAAAATCGCGTCTATGCCCGCCTTGTCTGCAAGCCGCGCAAATATGGCGTCATACGCGGTTATGACGGCGATTTTTTCAGTACCTTTTTTTTCGAGAATGTTTTTGACGGTTTTTTTCTTCATTTTGAAAATCCAATGTTGTTTTGATTTTGCGCCGTTGCGCGAAAAAATCAAATTTGTTTTTAGTTTTTAATCTTGAAAATGGAGCGCGCTGATTTTGAAAGTATTTCCCTCAAATTATTTTTTGTTTTTGATAAAGTGCCTGAAATTTGAAATTCGGGCCCCGATATGATGTTTTCAGGCGTCTTTTCAAATCCCAATTTTTGAAGCGCGAGCGCGAGCGCGCCGCCTGTCGCGTCAAGCTTGATTGGCATGAAAATCGGCATGTTGTCAAAGCTTTCCCTTTCCATGTAGCTTAGGGAGCCGCGCATTGAAATCAATGCGTTTTGCGCCTTTACTTTTGCGGGGAGAAGCTCGATGTTCAAGTCCGTGCCCCTTTTTATGTTAAGTTCGGTTTCTGAAAATTCGATGGATGCGAGAAGCTCCATCAGGTCTGTCATGTCTCCGATTTCGCGGACTTTTCCGCCGAAGATTGTGCCGCCTATCTTTAAAAGCCCCGCGCCTATGCTTGCCGCTTCCCAAATTTCGGAAGTCCTGTCCAAGAGATGCATTGTTCCGCCTTTTGTTTTCGCGCTTGCGTTAAATTGCATTATGCGCGGCAGATTGCCCAAATCTTTTGAGATTGCAAAAAAATCCGCCTCGATGTCAAACGCCCCCTCGATGAAAGAAAAACCTTCGCCGTTTCTTTTTAAGAGCTTTTGAATTTCCAAATTTTCGATTTTAATATTTGAGTCTTTTAATTCATAAACGCCGTTTTGCGCAAAGAAAACACTGCATGACAGGCTGCTTTGTGCGCCGTAAAACAGGGCAGTTGCGTTGCCGACTTTAAGCGAGGTTTTGTCTGCGGAAATTTCAGCTTTCAGGTTTTCAAACAGAGGTTTTCCGCCGCTTAAAATTTTTTGCGCCGATATTTTTATTTCCGCGTCCTTTCCGAAATCCCAAGCCGCCCGCAATTCTTCAACGCTTTCCTGCGGAAGCTCCTTTATGCTGACTTCCACTTTTTCAATAGGGAAGGAGGGAGTTTCGGATAATTTTTCGCCGTCTGAAAAATCGGTTTCGTGCGGAAGAAGATTATGCTTTATTTTTGAGCGGATTTCTTTCGCGGAAGGAAGCTCTTTTGCGTTTTCAACATCGCGCGGGCGCATCAATTTTGTTTTGCCCTTTTCGTTTTGCGCTTGCAGTTTGTTTTGAAACGCGCCGGCAAGAGTTTGCAAGTCTTCGAGGATTATTTTTTGCGCGCAGGCGTCCATGGTGAATTTTTCTCCAAATGACGTGTTTGCGCTTGCAAGCGATTCACCTTTTGTCGTGGCAATCCTTAGATTGGAGCTTAGATTTTTCAAGCAATTTTTGCCGAACTTCAAAACGCTTTTAAGCTCCGCTTTTTCGATTAAATCGGGAGAGCCGCGCACAGACAGGTTTGAGAGAGTTATGTCGGCATTTAATTCATCTGCGCTTCGGGCATTTAGTTTGACTTCCAGCATTCCGTTGGAGGCATTGTCGAACTTTTTTAGAATAGGCTGCTGTAAAAGCTTTGGAACGCTTGCCGAAAAGTCCGCGTTTAAGCTTATTAACGACGGTCGGTTTACGTCGAATTTGGCGTTCGCGCTCCCTGTCAAAATTCCGGTTGCGTTTTCCAAAGCTCTAAATTGCGGAATGTCAAAAGCGAGAATGCCGCCTTTTAGTGCAATGTTTGATTTTGCTTGCAAGGTTATGTTTTTTAGGATTTCTCCGCTTTCGCTTTTTGCGCTTAAATTCTTCGCTTCGGCTGAAATATCTGCTTCAATGTCTTCTGCGCTTAAAATTTTCACGTTCGCGAGCATGGAAATCTTTTCGGCGTCGGCATCGGGGCAGAGCGCCTTTAAAATTTCAGGGGGCAAGTCTGCCGAAGACATGCTTATTTGCGCGTCTTTTGACGAAACTTTGCCGCTTGAAAGATTTAAACAGATTTCGTTTTTTATGTTTGCCTCCAAAACGTCCGCGCCGTTTTTCCCGCGCAGGCTTACTGAAAGTTTTTTTAGGCGCGCCAAATTTCCGCTTATCGCCGCGGCGGCGGAAGCTTCGATTTTTTCAACACCGCATTCCTTTATTCGGGGAAAAAGGGAGGACGGGTTGCCCGTGGCTTCAAATGCGAAATCCGCCCGTTCAAAATCTTTTGCAAAAGACGTTTCGATTGTGGACGAGAAGTTTGACGGGCTTTTTGCGGGCGTAAGCTGCGCCGAAATTTTCGATTTCCCGAAGTCGGTAATTGCCGATAAAAACAGGTTAAACGAGGCTTCGTTAAAGAGCGGCGCACCGTTTCTTTTCAGCGTTAAATTCCTTATGCCGATTAGTTTTTCGCTTTTTGCCTCTATGTTTTCGGAATTTTTCGAGATTAAAATTTCCGCGGATATCGGGGCTGAAAACGCTTCAAAACCGTTTTGTTTTATAAAGGCGTTAAGATGGCTTAAATCGAATTTGTTGAGGCAAAACCTGAAAAGTTCGCCGTCGGGGATTTTTTCAAGATTTGACGTATCCAAAAGAAAACGTTTCGCGCTTTTTACGGAACAGACGTTGCTTTCGTTTATGTTTAGCCCGAAGTTTAATTTTCCGACATCCAAAGAGGAATGCTCTTTCTTTATTTCAATCTCTCCCGCAAGCGACGCGGTTTTCACTTCGTCGAGATATACCGACATTTCTTGCAGGTTTCGGGCGTCCGCCCTGAAAGACGCCTTGCAGTCCGCGCTGTTAAAGCTTGAATCGAAATTCGAGGTTGCGTGCAGTTTTGCCGAAAATTGTGGCAGATCGTCAAAGAATGCTTTCAGGTCGTCCGAATCAAAGGATATTTGCGTTTGCGTTTCAAATTTTCCGTAAAAATCGGAAGCTTTTATTTGCGATTTTAAAATTTCCTTTCCGCTGATTGAAAATGCAAGGGCAATGTTTGATTTATTTTTCGAGCCTTGCGCGAGAATGCGCAATTTTGCGTTTATTTGCCTTTCGCCCTGCGTTGCCGCAATGGGCATCTGTAAATCAAGGCTTGCGAGTTTAAACAGGTCGTGCAAGACGAGGTTTCGGGCGCAATTTTCGGAGTTTAGAGTTGCGGATATTTTTGCGCCGTTATTTAAATTAAGCTTAAAATCTCCTTCAAGGTTTTTTATTTTTATGTCGAAGTTTGAAAGGAAACTTGGCTTTGAAACTTTATCTTTCTCTTCTTTTATTGGCGCAGATTGTTTTGATGTTTGATGGTTTTGAGATGGGGCAGAGGCAGGCTGAACTTCTGCGCTTGCGGCGGCAGATGGGAGGTATGCCATCTCCACTTGTAAAGCTTGTTGTGTTAAGTTTGCCCCTTCGATTTTCAGATTTTCAATCGCCAAATTTTTTAAAAGCAGGCACTTTAAAATAAAGTCATGGCTTGCCGAAATCTTGTTTATTTTCAAATCAAATCCGTTAGGCAGTGCGAGTTTTAATCCCTCGATTTCGGTTTTGAAAAAAGATATTTCAACTTTTTCGACATCGTTGCTTTCATTTGCCGATTTCAGTGCGGAAAGAACCAATGATTTTTGAAAGGCAAAAAATGCAAAGCAAAACGCCGCTATTAAAATGCCCGCCGCAAAAATGGCTGTTGTGATTTTGCGCCACATAAATTTTACTCGATTGACTTGTCGAAAATTTTACGTTTTGAATAGACGTGAAGAAGCAGATTTTCGCGAAGCCCGAAATATTCCTCAACCCATTCGCTTTCGGGAAATTTGTTTTTGAAAGCGTATTCAAAATCGTCGTCGAATATCACCATGGAGTATTTATCCGCATTTTTGGCGTCTTCTTCGTTTTGGGAAAACTTCACTCCGTCAACCCTTATTAACTGCCATGGCAAGGGCCAGGGCGAGTTCATTGTAAGAACCAAAACCTTGAATTCCTCTTCGAGCGATTTTGCCGCTTTTGAGCATTCCTTAACGCGCCTTACAAGGCGTTCGGAATTTTTTACGGTATGGACGTACAAAAACGGATTGCGGGGCGCGCTTGCATATTTCAACGCCGCGTTTTGCGCTTCTTTGTATTGCAGATTGAAAAGGCAGGCAATTATGGCGGCAATCAAAATTTTAACTGCGGCATTTGCGTAGATTGGAATTTTCGGCGTCTTGAAAAAGAGAAGAACCGAAACTGCGTATCCCGCGACAATCGAAGCGGAAACAATCGGCGAGAGCAGAAGCCACGGCGTCTTGTAGCCGATAAAGCTTAAAATCAAAATATTCGCCCATGAAAATCCCGCAAGGTATTTTACAAACGGATTGTTTTTCAAAAATGCGATAATCGTACCCAAAATCGAAAGTATGAATATTGCCGTTTCGCCAAAGAGCACACCCTCGCAAGTCTGCCCCGACATCAGCTTTATGTAATAGAAATAATCCTTTGTGTGTGCAACCGCCCCCGACTTGTGGAAGAAGTGGGCGTAGCTTTTTACTCCGTCTGATATTCCCTGCCAGTTGCCGCCAAAAGACGAGTAAAACGGCGCATAGATTGCAAACGCGCAAATAAAAACCAAAAAAACGAGCGACAGGCATTTGGGAAAGCCCGTTTTTTTTATATCGGCGATAAATTTTGAATTTTCCTCCTTGTTTTGCGAAATCAAAAGGAGAGCAAATCCCGCAAACGCGCTTGCCAAAACTATGATTGAAGTTTCCTTTGCTGACTGCAAAAGCCCCATGCTTATGCCAAGAGCTATAGCAGAAATCGCGGAGCGGCTTTTTAAAAACCAATAAAAAGAGCCTGCAAGCCACAGCGAAAAGAGGGCAAAAAACGTCTCTTGTACGAAGTAGGTGGAATATATTAGCGAAAGCGACGAAAACATTATAAGCACCGCCGAGAATGCCGCAGTGGAAAACATCTGCAACCGCTTGCCTTTTGAATTTTTTTCTCTTCCGCAAAAAAGCCCGAAAGCGAAAACGGAAGCCAGCGTAAAAAGGAAAACGGGATAAAGCGTTTTGCGCAGGTCCTGAACCTCGAAAGTTTGCGCTTTTTCTTTCGGGAGCATGATGTCAGCCCAATAATAAAGCACGGGTCCGTGCGGTCCTTCGGGGTTGTACTTGTAGTCGTTATTTTGATGGAGTTTTGCGAACGTGAAAGTCTGCTCGCCCTCGTCGGCGTGGACTGCTCTGTTTTCGGCGTTTTTTGCGCGCATATTAAGCGCGGCGGGAATGCAAAATAGCATTGCCGCCGCAAGAACGACATAAAAAAATATGGCGGAAAACTTTTTCATGAAATTAAAAATATTGGCGCATTTTGTTTATGAAATCCGATGGGGGCTTTATGGGGCAACCCTGCGAATTTACAAATGCGTGCATCGAATATCCCTCGCACAACTTTTGTCCGTTGCAAAGTACTTCGTATTCGACTTTTATTTTGACGCTCGGACGCTCTTTTATGGAGGCTCTTATCGTCAAAACATCGTCGAAACGCGCGGAGCGGATGTATTTTACCCACACTTCCAAAACGGGCAGGTGGCAGCCTTGCGCGTCCAAGTCGCGGTAAGGCAGACCGATGGAATCGAGCATCTCAATTCTTGCGGCTTCAAACCACGCAAAGTAGTTGCCGTGGTAGGCAACGCGCATGGCGTCGGTTTCCGCAAAGCGCACCCTGATTTTTGTTTCGGAAGATATCATTGAACTTCGTTTTGAATTATTTGTTCGAGCGTTTGGCGACGGCGAATGAGTTTTACCGAGCCGTCCTCTTTTAGCATCACTTCGGGAGCTTCGGGGTAGGAATTGTAATTCTTGGCGGGCATGGAAGAGCAGTATGCGCCCGCTCCCTCAATGACGCACAAATCGCCTATTTTTGCTTCTTCGAGAATGCGCGGCGCGAGGGCTTCGGGGGCGGCGTTTGCGGGGGTTAAGATGTCTCCGCTTTCGCAGCAGTGTCCCGAAACAATGTATTCCTTTGTTTTGCCTGTCGGGTTTTGGGGTATCGTTATAATCGGGTGTTGCGCGCCGTAAAGAGAGGGGCGCAGAATTTCCGTCATTCCCGAATCGAGTTTTAGGAAAGAATATCCGTTTTCGCCCGTATCACAAATATCTTGGATTGTCGCAAGCAAACAGGCGCAGTTTGCAAGCAGGAATGTTCCGGGCTCTATTTCAAAATGCAGTTTTCTGCCCGTTTCCTTGAAAAATTCCTTAACAAGCTCCGCGACGGGCGCGCCTACAACTTGCAAGTCGGTGCTTTTTTCGTAAGACATTCTGCCGACCTTGAAGCCGCCGCCCATGTTGAGGATTTTAACGTCGGGGAACTTCCGCACGGTGTCTAGGCTCATTTTTGCGACTTTTTGCCAGACGAGAGGGTCTGAGCCTGAGCCTATGTGCGTGTGTATCCTTATGATTTTTAGCCCATACTTTTTTGCAGTTTCGAAAATTTGCGGTATGTATTCGTGCCAAATCCCGAACGACGAAGCGGGCCCGCCAACATTTGTGCGGTTTGTCCCCCCTGAGCCAAGCCCGGGATTTATCCTTACGCCGAGTTCTCCGTTTGGTATGTTTTTGCCGAACTCTTCGAGCTGGTGCAGGGAGCATGCGTTGAATTTTATTCCGAGCGAAACCAAATCAGCGATGTCGCTTGGCATTTGCTGGCTTGAAAGCGAAATATGGCTTGGCTCAATGCCCGCCTTTATCGCTCTGCGGACTTCATACGAACTTGATGCGTCGAAATGCACTCCGAGCTTGTTGAAGAGCTTCAAGATGTTTGCGTTTGACGAAGCCTTCATCGCGTATCGGGGGGTAAGCCCGAAGGCGTTTGGGAAGGCAAGCACTTTGCGCGCTTGTTCCATAAGGGCTTTTTCGCTATAAACATAGCATGGTGTTGAAAACTCTTCGGCTATTTTTTTTGCCGAAATCGGTGTCAAAAAGTGCAATTTTTCGATTTCCATAAATATACTGCGCACTTTACACTAATTCTTTGCTTTGTCAATCGCATCAATCACCGCATTCGGCGTTAAAATTTCGGGAAGAATGACTGGCTCTTTTTTTAAGTCTGCCGAATAAACAATGTTAAACGGCACTCCGGAGCGTCCGAATTTTTTTAAAAACTCCCCGATTTGCGCGTTTTTGTTTGTCCAGTCAAAAGTAAGAAGAGCGACGTTGTTTTCCTTGAAAAAATCTTCTATTTTCTTTGTGTGCAAAACCGCTTTCTTGTTCGCAATGCAGGTAATGCACCACGAAGCCGTGAAATCTGCATAGACGATTTTTCCCGATTTGCGCAGCTCTTCTATTTGGCTTTCTATCGAGTGGTTTTGCGCAGCCAAAGTTTCGGGAAGCTTGAAAGTCGCGCTTTTGACCGCCAGAGCGACTGAAACGGCTCCCAAAATGGCGAGGCTTGCAAATGCAAACATTCTTTTTTTCCGCGAATTTACAGGCGGAGAATACTTTCCGAAAATCCAAAGTGCAAACGCAAGAATGAGGGCTGAAAAGAGCATCTGCATCAAAGCGTCGGCGTTTCTTTCTTTCAAAAACACCCAGACAAGCCATATCGCCGTTGCAAATAGCGGGAAAGCCAAAAATTGTTTGAAAGTTTCCATCCATGCGCCCGGTTTCGGAATGCGCCTTGCAAGCCGGGGAACCGCGGATAGCAAAACATACGGGAACGCCATGCCCAATCCTATCGACATGAAAATCGAAAAAGTTGCCGCCATCGAGGCATTGGAGGCGAGGGCGACTCCGAGGGCTGAACCCATGAAAGGGGCAGTGCAGGGGCTTGCCACCAAGACTGCGAGGACGCCCGAAAAGAACGCCGCGCCCTTGCCGTCTTTTTGGCTTGTGAGGTTTCCCAGGGAAGACAAGCTTGCGCCAAGCTCAAATACGCCCGCGAATGCAAGCCCCATTGCGAAGAAAAGCAAAATCAAAAACGCCACGAAAAGGGGCTCTTGAAGCTGGAAACCCCATCCGAGCGAATTGCCGAGGCTTTTAAGCCATGTCAAAATTCCCGCGAGGGCGCAGAAGCTTATAATTATCCCGACGCTGTAAAAGGCGGCGTTAATGAGTGCTGTCTTTCTCGTTTTTTGGGCGTCTTTTGCAAAAGAGAGGATTTTAAGCCCGATTACGGGAAAGACGCAGGGCATAAGGTTTAGGATAATCCCTCCCAGAAACGCGCCAAGCATTGTGAATGCCAAGGCATTTGAGGAGCTTGAGTCGGGTTCTAACAGAATTTTCGCCGTTTTTGATTCGGGCATGCACATGTTGGAGCATTTAAGCCATGAGGCTTTCAAGGCAATTTCTTGCGGCTTTGAGAAGTCTTTGCCCGCTTTGAATTTTGCCAAGACTTGCATATTTCCTTTGTAAATAAGGGCTTTCAAGCCTTCTTCAATCTTTTCTTCGGGTTTTTGCCAGTCTTCGGATATTTTTTCAAAACCCTGCGGCAGCATCCATTCGAGCTTGGTGGGCAGTCCCGTTTCTCCGGAGCTTTTGCCGTAGATATACGCGCCTTGTGGAATTTCAAAGCTTGCCAAAACCGTAAATTCTTCGTTCGGAGCAATTTTTTGAGCTTCCGTTTTCAGGCTTAAATTCACGGTTGACGCAAGGCAGCTTGCAATCGACAATATAAAAAATAAAAAAGTTCTCATTTGTAAAATTTAACGTTTATACTATATTGACAAATCGACAATTTATAAAGATTATTGTTTCACAAATTAGCAAAGTAAATTTTTTTTTAGAAAGCAGAAAGACAAAAAATGGCAGGCTTCATTCAGGGATTGTTGTCAAACGACATAGGTATCGACTTGGGGACGGCGAACACTTTGGTATATGCAAAAGACAGGGGCGTGATATTGAGCGAACCGAGCGTTGTCGCGGTTTACAATAATTCCAAAAAGGTTTTGGCTGTCGGTGAAAAGGCGAAGAGAATGCTTGGCAGAACCCCCGGCAACATCACGGCTCTGCGCCCGATGAAAGACGGCGTAATTGCCGATTTCGAGATTACCGAAGCAATGTTGCGCTATTTCATAAACAAGGCAAACACCCATCTTAAATTTACCGCTCCGCGCGTTGTGGTGGCAGTGCCTTCGGGAATTACCGAAGTCGAGCGCAGGGCTGTAAAAGAATCGGCAATAAGGGCGGGGGCGCGTTTGGTTTACCTTTTGGACGAGCCTCTCGCGGCGGCAATCGGCGTTGGACTTCCCGTTTGGGAGCCTACCGCTTCAATGATTGTTGACATTGGCGGCGGCACCACGGAAGTAGCCATCATATCCTTGGCGGGCGTTGTGTTTGCAAAGAGCGTGAGAGTTGGTGGCGATAAAATAGACGACGAGATTATCCAATACATGAAGCGCGCCTATAACCTGATGATTGGCGTCAGGATGGCGGAAGAAATAAAGATTAAAATCGGCTCCGCATTCCCTCTCGAAAAAGAATTGTCGATGGAAGTGAAAGGTCGCGACTGCGTTGCGGGGCTTCCAAAAACATTGCAAATAACTTCGCAGGAAATCCGCGAAGCGTTAGACGAAACTTTCAACAAAATCACCGACGTCATAAGCGAAGCCTTGGAACATTGCCCGCCTGAATTAAGCGCGGACTTGGTTGACAAGGGCATAGTATTGGCGGGCGGAGGCTCTTTGATAAGAAATTTGAATTTGAGAATTACCGATCGCACTTTAATTCCGTGCTTTGCCGCCGATGAGCCTTTGAACGCCGTGGCTAACGGCACGGGGGAAGTTCTAAACGACCTTTCATGGTGGGCTAACGAGAACTCCTGATTTTAGGAGGGGCATTGGCATCTTCTAACAAGAACACGGCGCGGCTTAATATCGGAGTTTTCATTGCGATATTGGTGTTGTGTTTGATTGTGCCATCGGGCGTCAAAAATTTCGTTTCGGACATGTTCGGGGAATTTCGCGCCCCGTTCGACATTTTGCCGTCGCATTTGCGCGACTTGCAAAAGTACTGGTCGCTCTCTTCGCATTCCAAGCGCGATTTGATAGAGGCGGGCAGGGACTTGGCGCGTCTTAACGCCGCCTTGGAGCTGAGGGTGTTGGAAAACGAAACTCTGCGTTCGCGTATAAAACGCTACGAAGACATTTTTTCAATCCCTCCTGCCGGCATGTACAAGCAGCATGTTGCGCGCGTTGCCCGTCGCGACTTGAATGCCTGGTGGCAGCAGCTTGTAATCCGCAAAGGCTCGATTGACGGCATAAAAGAGGGGTGCGCTGTCATTTACGGCGGCGGAGTTGTTGGCAGAATTAAGGAAGTCGGGCTTTTCACGAGCGTGGTTGAGCTTGTTTCGAGCAGAAATTTCAGAATGGCGGCGGTTTTCGAAGGGGACGACAGACCCGTGATTTATCAAGGGGTCGGGCAGGTTTCCTTCGGGGAGGGATGCGGAGAAGTGGTTGATGTTTACGCCGACATGACGGCTTCCGCTTCAAAGCCGCGCAAGCTTGTGGCTTCTTCGATTGCCGGAGTTTTCCCCGAGGGATTGCCAATCGGGACGGTTTCAAACCTGACTTTGAACTATGACGGCATATTTAAGACGGGAAGGGTTGTCCTAAGCACGGATCTTTCAACGTTGAACGAAGTTTTGGTTTTGGTGCCAATCGAGGCGGAGCAGAAAAAATGACGCTTTTCAAGGATATGGACGCGCGTTTTTTCATAGTGTTCGGGGTAAATTCCGCGCTTTTTTTCCTCATGGGAATTTTGGGGGACATCCTTTCCGTGGTCGGCGCATACATATATATTCCTGCGTTTTTGATAGTTTCAAGCTCTCTGTTTTTGAAATTTTGGCAGGCGATGTTTATGGCGGTTTTCTTCGGGTTTTTGTTTGAAGCCCAAACTCCGCTTGACAATGCGCTGACTCCCGCATTGTTTGCCGCGGCGTCTTTTGTCGTGTACGGGTTGAGGGCGAAGTTCAGGAGTCTCGATTCTTTCGGCATTACGTGGCTTACTTGGTCGGTAAACATGTCGATGTACTTATTGTCGGTTTTGTTCATCTTTCCGATAGGGGTTTCGGGGGCTTGGGCGTACTTCTTGCGCGTTGTTTTCGACGCCGTGTTCTCGTCTTTGGTTGCGGCTCTTTTTTCTGCCTACGTCGTAAATTTAAACAAATCCGTCGCCTATCTTTTGGGAGTTTCTTTAAATGTGGGGGATAACGCTTAGTTAGTTTATGGCTGAAAAGAAATTCGAGTCGGACGCAAAGCGCAACGAGAGGTTGTATGTCCTTTATTACATATTCGGGGCGATGTTCATTATATTGCTCGGAGCCTTGGCGTACCGCCAGATTTTCATGTACGGCTACTACCACAAAAAGGGAATGTTGCAGACCCAGCGCAGAATTATTCAACCCGGGGCAAGGGGTGATATTTACGACAGAAACGGAAGGCTGATTGTCGGAAACCGCCCCGTTTTTGACGCTGTTGTATATTTTAACGACGCCCGATTTGATTTCCGCAAAGAGTACGCGAGGCTTAACAAACTGCGCAAGCAAAATAAAGAGCCTTTCGATTATTCAAAGCTTGCAATCGCCGCCCGCACAAACGTTTTGCAGTCTTACATCGACGAAATAAATTCGATTTTGAAGACAGACTTTGTTTTGGACGCCGATTTTAACAGGCATTTTTCGGGCAGACAGTTGATGCCCCTTCCGCTTGTAAAAAATTTAAGCATATCCCAGCACGCAATTCTTGCCGAAAAGCTCAGAGTTGATAATTCGGCAGTGCAGATTTATACCGATACTTACCGCTATTATCCTTACGCGGACAGGGCGGCGCACGCAGTGGGATATATCCGCCCCGAAATCGAGCAGGTCGATCCCGACATACCCGGGGACGATTTACGCACGTTTTCGTTTCTTGGGAAAATCGGCAAGTCCGGCGTTGAGAAAGCATTTGAAGACAGGCTTGCGGGCGAGACCGGGGCTGAAATCTGGGTTGTTGACCACAACGGCTTTACGTTTGAAAAGATAGAATCAAAGCCTCCGCGCAAGGGCGGAAGCATGCAGGTTTCTCTCGACATGGAGCTTCAGGGCGCGATAGAGGACGCCTTCCCCAACCGCAAGGGGGCGGCAGTCGCGCTCGACGTTAAGACGGGGGAGATTTTGGCGATGGTAAGCCGTCCGAGCTACGATCCCAACACGTTTTTCCCGACAATGACGCATGCGATTTATAACGACATTCGCGACAGGGGCGCGTGGCTGAACAGGGCGACGCAGGGACTGTATCCTCCGGGTTCCACTTTTAAGATAATAACCGCGCTTGCGGGCATAAAAAGCGGGGTCATCGGTCCCGACACGGTTAGCTATTGCGACGGGTATTATCAAGTGGGTTCGCGCAAGTTCCCGTGCCACAACCGTTACGGGCACGGCGAGGTTAATTTGCAGCAGGCGATAGAAAAGAGTTGCAATGTCTTCTTTTACGAACACGGGCAAAAAATGGGCATTGACTCAATCGCTAAAACCGCGAAGGAAATGGGGCTTGATTCCCCGACAGGTATAGAGCTTCACGAGGAGTCCACGCGCCTTACCATTGTTCCTACTCCCGAATTTAAGCGAAAGCAGGGGAGCGGATGGAGCAAGGGGGACACTGCAAACGTATCCATAGGGCAGGGGGATTTGCGACAGACTCCGCTTCAAATGGCGTGTTTTGCCGCAAGCCTTGCAAGGGGGGAAACGCGCACAAAACCGTCGATTTTGCACGATACGACGCGAAAGACCGACATGAAGTACCACGGCGCGAAAAAATTGGACATTCCGAAATCGGGATATGACGCAGTTATAGAGGGAATGGTAAATGCGGTTGAACGCGGAACATGCCGCCGCGCGGCGATCGATGGGGTTAAAATTGCCGCAAAATCGGGAACCGCGCAGGTCATGGTAAAGGGGCGCAAGCTGACATTGGCTTGGATGATAGCTTTTGCTCCCGTTGAAAATCCTGAAATAGCGGCGGCAGTCATAGTGGAGGGCGAAGAGCCCGGGGACGCAAGCGGCGGGGCGACGGCGGGTCCCATAATGAGGGAAATGTTTGCCGAATACTTTAAGGGCAGGCAGGTGGCGCAGTAGTTTTTATTGTTGTAATTTTTTAGTTTTCAGCTAATTTCGTATTTTAATTTTAATTGCAGTTTTATGTGCGGCATTATTGGCTATATAGGAAAGAGAGAAGTTGCCCCTATTTTGATAGACGGGCTTAAACGAATGGAATATCGCGGCTATGACTCCGCAGGCGTCGCGATGATAAACGGCAAAAAAGAGTTGGACATACGCAAAAGGAAAGGCCGCGTTTCGGTTGTGGCTTCCGAGGTCGAGGCGGATCATTTTTCGGCTCATGTGGGCATAGGGCATACGCGCTGGGCTACGCACGGGGGCGTAACCGACACCAATGCGCATCCGCATATTTCAAGTTGCGGCAGGTTTATAATGGTCCATAACGGAATTATCGAAAATTACGAAAATATGCGCTCGTTTTTGATTTCCAAGGGCTATACCTTCAAATCGGAAACGGACTCCGAGGCTCTCGTAAACCTCATCGCCTACCATTTTGACGAGCGCACGAAAGACTACAACGAAGACAGGTTTTTGGAGGCGGTGCGCAAGGCATTGTTGCATGTGGAGGGAACATACGGCATTGCCGTCATATCTCCGCTTTTCCCGAATGAAATCATTGCGGCGAGAAAAGGCTCTCCATTGATTATAGGAATAGGCAACGGCGAACATTTCATTGCAAGCGACGTGTCGGGCTTTTCGGGCAGGGCAAAAAATGTCATCTATTTGGAAGACGGGCAAGTCGCGAGCATAACGAAAGACGATTGCGACATTCTCACCATCGGCAAGCAGCAGGTTGAATGCGTAATAAAAGAAATCGACTGGGAAATGGAAACCGCCGAGCTTGGCTCATACAAGCACTTCATGGAAAAGGAGATTTTCGAGCAGCGCAAGGCAATAGAAAACGCCATTCGCGGCAGGCTTTCCGACGACCAGTCCACGGCAGTTTTAAACGGGCTTAACATCACCGCAAACGAGCTGCGGAGCATCGACAGGATTTTGCTCTGCGCCTGCGGCACGGCGTGGCATGCGTGCCTTGTCGCCGAGTATCTTATAGAACGCTACGCGCGCATTCCAGTTGAAGTCGAGTACGCGAGCGAATTCAGATACCGCAATCCCCCGCTTGACAAAAACACTTTGGTATTTGTGATAAGCCAAAGCGGCGAGACAATCGACACTCTCGAGGCGTTGCGCGAATCTAAGCGCAAGGGTTTTAAGACGCTTGCGATAACAAACGTGGTAGGTTCCACTATTGCGCGCGAAAGCGACGGCGGCTTGTACCAGTATTCGGGCAAGGAAATCGGCGTGGCGTCCACAAAGGCGTTTACTTCTCAAATTATCATAATGCTTTTGGTTGCGCTTTATTTGGGCAGAATGCGAGACTTGTCATTCGCCGATGGCAAGGAAATTGTTTCCGCAATCAAGGCTCTCCCTGATTTGATAGACGAGACTTTAAAGCAGGCTGATGTCGTCAGGAAAATCGCGAAAAAATATTCCAAATTCCCTGATTTTCTGTTCTTGGGCAGGCTTGAAGAGTATCCGATAGCCCTTGAAGGCGCGCTTAAATTAAAGGAAATTTCATATATACACGCGGAGGGCTATCCTGCGGCTGAAATGAAGCACGGTCCAATCGCGCTTGTATGCCCCGAATGTCCCGCAGTGATATTTGCAAACCAGGGAGAAATTTTCCAAAAGGTCATATCAAACGCGAAAGAAATCGGAGCGCGCAAAGGCCCCGTTATTCTCATAACCGATTCTCCCGACGAAATTGAAAGCGGCTTGGCTGACGATGTTATCGCAATCCCGAAAGCGCACGACGCTGTAAGGACGATTATCGACACAATACCCATTCAGCTTCTCGCTTATTACATTGCGGTTGAGCGCGGTTGCGATGTTGACAAGCCCCGCAATCTTGCAAAGAGCGTCACAGTTGAATAAACGCAAAAAAAACCGAAGGATTTCCTTCGGTTTTTTGTTTGCGGCAATTTTTAATTTGCCACGAAATTTCTGATGTGCACGGCGTTGCCCTTGCTCCTTTGGTTTTTGTCTTCCGAAATTTTCAAAACGAGCGTGTGGTTTTTGTCGGGCAATTCCTTTTCAAGCATAAACACCCACGGAATATAGAGGTGCGGGCTCCAATTTGTGCAGGTATCGAGCTTTTTAAACTTGCCGCCGTCTATCGAGTATTCGATTACGCCCGCATCGGGACCTGTCGCGCAGAATATGCCTATTGCAGTCCCTTTGAATTTTAGTTCAAGCTCCGCATTTGGTTGGCTTGCTGAAAGCATCGGCACGTTTACAAATCCCTTGCGCGTTCCCGATTTCATTGTCGGCTGCCAGTTTTCTGAAAATTCAAAGCCGCTTTTGATTTTTGCGTTTTTAATGTCGATAAATCTGCCTTTTGTGTATGAGAATTTGTCGATTTTTGACTTTGGCATTTTGTGTGGCTTTATGTTTTTTGAGCGGCTTTGAAGCTTGTCGAAAAGCTGGAAAATTGCTTTTTCGTAGTATTTATGCCCTAATTGAGCGGGGTGCGTTCCTCCGAATTCATGCCAATTTAAGAGATTTTGCTTCATGGCGTCGCAAATTGCGCCTATTAAGTTGATGGACGGAATGTTGTAGCGTTTGCAGACTTCTTCCTGATTTTTGTAAACTTCCGGCTCAATGCCAAGCATTGCCTCGTCGCGCGTGGGTTCATAGATGAAGTGGAGATACACTATGTCCATATTTGGGTTTGCTTTAAGCGCGTGCGCAATTACCCCTTCAACGCCCTTTATTTGTTCGTCTTTTGAAAAGCCGTTTGTGTGGTCGTTTACCGAGGCTTCAAAGAAGAGCAGGTCGGGCTTTGCGATTTTTAAAACATCGTTTTCAAGGCGGAAAGCGTGGGGCGTCGAGCCTGTTGAGGCAATGCCTGCGTCGATAAATGTGAATTTTGTTGCGGGGTAGCGTCTTTTAAGTTCTTCCTGCACGAAGTTGCGCCAGCCGTTCATTTCTGTTATCGAGCCTCCCAAAAATGCGACAGTGGCGTTGCCGCTTTCAAATTTCAGCCTTGAATTGTCGAGCGTTCCGCGCAAATTCAAATACTTTGAAAAGTCGAAGCTTACTAACGGTTTTTCTTTGAAGTTCGACAGGCTTTGCAAATATTTTTCCTTGTCGTAGTTCGGTTCGTTTTGGGTTATGAAGTCCACAATGGGCGTTGGGTCTTTCAATGAGTGCGGATGGTGGTTTACGCCTTTTTTTATGATGGATTTGAAGTTTCCGCCGAGTTTTTTGTATTCCCTTTCAATTTCCGCCGAATTTTCTTCGAGAGGCACAACGGTGTCGGCGTCTCCGCAAACGCTTAAAATCGAGACTTTGTTCTTTGCAAGCCCCGCGAGATTTTTGGACGGGAGGAAGGGGGTGATTATTTTCTCAAAGTTTTCTTCCGTGGCGTTCCATTTCTTTAAAACATCCTTTGTCAAATTTGCGTCTGATGATTTTGCAAGCGATAGCGGATTGCAAAGCGGGGCGTCCAAATAGATGGAGGCGACGCATTCGGGATAGGTTTGGGCAAACCTGAGGGAGTAAAAACCGCCCCTGCTCAAACCTTCGAGGTTTACTTTTTTGGAAAGTCCGTAAACTTGCGTCATGTAGTCGAAAAATGTTTTGCCAAATTCCACAAATTCGGGAGTTCCCCACTCGTTTGTGACATCGAGATATGCTACATGGTAGCCTGATTTTAGCAAAGCCAAGTCCGCCTGCGGCTCATGCCCGAAGAATGCGGGGCGCAAAATCCAAGGTTTTGACGGAGCCGCGAGTTTCGGCTCTACTATAATCATGTTTTTTGAAATTACACCGTCTGAGAATATTCCGTTATGGAGCAAAAAGCCGTTCCATAGCTCCGCCTGCCCCATAAATGCGCGTTTTGCGGGAGTAAGCGGAGTATTTTTCAAGATTTTTCTCGCGGCGATTTCGGCAAGCAAATCCGCCCCGAAGTTGTTGGGGTGCACGCCTTCCGCGTAAATTTCAAAACGCGCGAAAGTCGGATTGTAGAAATCTATAATTTCCAAGTTTTTTTCTTTCGCGATTTTGTCGATGGCGGGAATTACCTTTAAAAATAGCGACGGATCGTTTATCCCCCAGCACATTCTCGTAACGCACACGGGATAGGATAGATAGATTTCAGGCTTTGATGGCAGCGACTGCAAGGTTTCAACCATGCTTTTCATGTCGCTTTCAAATTCTGCAAAGTGGCGCATGTTCTGCGGTTTTGTGTCGTTTGTCCCGAGCTTTATTATCACAATGTTCGGGTTGAATTTTTGGGCTTCTGTCCATGCCCTTTCTTTTATGTAGGGATTGTCGCCCTTGCTTAGCATTGTTCTTCCGCTTACTCCGAAATTGCGGACTTCATAGCCGTCTCCAAGCTTTTGTTGGAGTTTTGACGGATAGAAATTTTCGTGTCCATTCACGCACGCCCCCGCGGTAATGCTGTCGCCTATGCAGGCGACCCTTATTTTTTCAGCCGCGCCTGCCGAGAGAATTGCAATAAATATTGTTAAAAATATAAAACAGTGTTTGAAAATTTTTTTCATGGATTGAAATTTAATTATTATTGCGCCGCCGTAAAGAAAATTCTCTGGTTTTCAAAAATTTAATTTACTGTTTGCAAAAAGCGCAAAATGAATTTTCCTTTTTTATTTTAAAATCAAAACGTAAATAAAAATGCTAAAAAATTTCAGAGGTTCTATTTTTTGCGTGATAATCGGGCTTTGCCTTGCATTTTGGAGGGGCGAATCCGTGGGGGCGTCGGGCGTTGCCTTTATGCTTACGACATTTGCGATTTCCCTTTTGGAAGTCGCAATCTCGTTTGACAACGCAGTGGTGAATGCGCACAAGCTCGAAAAGATGAGCAAGGTTTGGCGCAGGCGGTTTTTGACGTGGGGCATATTCATCGCGGTTTTCGGAATGAGATTTTTGTTCCCTGTTTTGATAGTCGCGATATTTGCGCATATTTCGCTTGTTGAAGTAATAAAAATTGCATTTGCAAACCCTGACGAGTATGTAAGGCATTTGCACGAGACGCACGCCGCAATCGTAACTTTCGGCGGAATGTTTTTGCTTATGCTGTTTTTAAAGTTCTTTATCGACAAAAACAAAAAGGACCATTGGATTTCTCCCATTGAAAAGTCTTTGGTGCGTCTTGCCAGAGTGAAGTTTGTAAATGAGGTTATCGCGCTTGTTGTTTTGGGTGTTTTGATTTATTTTCTGCCCGAACACGAGCGCAAAGTTTGCGCATTGTCGGGCTTTGTGGGAATAGTGCTGTTTTTGGCGATAGATTCGCTTTCGCATTACTTGGAATCGAAGCATGTCGGAGAAGGCGCGGTTCAGCTCACGGGCACTGCGGGTTTTGCGATGTTTATGTATTTGGAGCTTATAGACGCGTCTTTCTCGCTTGACGGTGTTCTTGGCGCGTTTGCCTTTACGAAGGATATTGTGGTTATTATAGTCGGGCTTGGCGTCGGGGCGATGTTTGTTCGCTCGCTTACGCTTGTTCTTGTCGATAAGCAAACCCTTTCAAAAATGCGCTACATCACAAACGGCGCATATTGGGCAATCGGCGCGCTGGCTCTTGTAATGATGCGCTCTGCGGTCGAGGAAGTCCCTGAGGCGGTGGCGGCGACGCTTAGCATCGGCATAATTGTGGTTTCTGTAGTCCATTCCGTAATTCTTAACAAAAAAGCGTTAAAATAGCGGTTGGGATAGCTTTTAGATGGAGGGGCTTGCAAAAACTTGCGCGCCTCTTTTTTGTTGTGTTTTTTGCAATATGTCTTTTTAGTTTTTGGTATGTTGGAAAGTTTTGCGAATTGGCCGTTTTTTGACGGCGGCGACATCAAAGTCGTAGGCGAAGTGTTGCGCTCCGGCAGGGTCAACCGCTGGACGGGCGCAAAAAATTCCGAATTTGAGGAAAGCCTTTCGGCCGCGACCAACGCAAAATACGCAATAGCACTCGCAAACGGCTCTGTTGCGCTGGAGCTTGCCTTGTTTGCGTGCGGAGTGGGCGAGGGCGACGAAGTAATAACAAGTTGCAGAACTTTTGTGGCAAGCGCAAGCTGCGCGGTCATGAGGGGCGCAACGCCTGTGGTGGCGGACGTCGATTTAAACAGCCAAAACATAACTTCGGAAACTGTTGAAAAGTGTATAACTTCAAAGACAAAAGCCATAATCGCGGTGCACCATGCGGGGTTCCCGTGCGGCATGGACTCTCTTTCGGCTCTTGCAAAAAAGTACAATTTGTTTTTGATTGAAGACTGCGCACAGGCTCACGGAGCAGTTTACAAGGGAAAGCCCGTCGGCTCGATAGGGGATGTTGCCGCTTGGAGCTTTTGCCAGGATAAAATAATAACGACAGGCGGCGAAGGCGGTGCGGTAACTACAAACAGCGAAACTCTTTGGCGCAAAATGTGGGAGTATAAAGACCACGGCAAGAGTTTTTCCGCAGTGTCAGACCAATCGAAATCGGCGGGGTTTAAATGGCTTGTTGAAAGTTTCGGCACGAATTTTAGAATGACTGAAATGCAGGCGGCTCTCGGCGTTGAAGCGTATAAAAAACTGCCGAACTGGGTCGGGCTTAGAAACCGCAATGCAAATGCGTATTCGGAAACCCTCGCAAAATTTTCCTGCATAAGACTTGTTGAAGTTCCGAAAGATGTCCGCCATTCTTTTTACAAATATTACTCGTTTGTTCGCCCCGAAAACTTAAAAGACGGATGGGACAGAGACAGAATTATTGCCGAAATATCGTCCCGCGGCGTTCCCTGCTTTTCGGGAACTTGCTGGAATGTTTCAGCCGAAAAGGCTTTTGAAGGCAGAGGATGGACGAAGCCGAAAGAGGAGCTTCCAAACGCATATTTGCTGAAAAACTCGTCATTGATGTTCCTTGTGCACCCGACTATTTCCGAAGCCGACTTGAAGAAAGCCTGCGAAATTATTGAAGATGTTTTAGGAAAAGCCCAAAAATAAAAATGTATAAAAACTTTTTTAAGAGATTTTTTGACTTCGTTTTCAGCGCGGTTTTGATAGTTTTGCTCTTGCCCGTGTTTTTTGCAGTTTGGCTTTTAATCCGCCTGAAAATGGGAAGCCCCGCCATATTTAAACAGGCGCGTCCCGGCAGGGACGAAAAGATTTTTTACATAATGAAGTTCCGCACAATGGATAACGCCAAAGATTCTTTCGGAAACCTTCTGCCCGACGAAGCCCGCCTGACTCCGCTTGGAAAGTTCCTGCGAAAGACGAGCCTTGACGAAATTCCGCAGCTTTTGAATGTTTTTAAAGGCGAGATGTCGTTTATAGGCCCAAGACCCCTTTTGCCGCAGTATTTGCCGCATTATACAAAAGAGGAAAAATTGCGCCACAGCGTGCGACCCGGCATAAGCGGGCTTGCGCAGGTGAGCGGCAGAAACTGCATATCGTGGGACGAAAAACTTGCTTTCGACGTAAAATATGTGAAAAACGTTTCGTTTTTGTCGGATTTGAAAATCGCGGTTTTAACGCTAAAAAAAGTCCTGCGCTGCGAAGGCGTAAACTGCGTGCCCAATGAAAAACCTCTCGACAAGGAGCGCGAATGATTGTCGAAAAAGAAATAGAACGCATTGAATGCGAATTGAAGTCTGCTTTTGAAAGAAAACAGACTTTTGACATGACCGATTTTAGGGCAAAGCCTTTGGACGAAGTTCGCATAGGATTTATAGGCGTCGGGTTTAGAGGAGCGAAAGCGGTTTTGAGAGCGGGGAAAATCCCAAATGCGAGAATTGCCGCCCTTTGCGATTTGGACGGGCGGAAAGTTTTTAAATCCCTGGAAGATCTTTCTTCGCTGTGCAACAAGAATATCAAAACATACATAGGCGGGAATTCTTGGCGAAAATTATGCGAAGACAAAGACATTGATTTGGTTTACATTGCCACTCCGTGGCGGGAACACTCAAAAATGGCGTCTTACGCAATGCAGTGCGGCAAACATGCTGCGGTGGAAATTCCCGCAGCGTTTACCATTGCGGAGTGCGTAGAATTAGCAAATATTGCCGAACATACAAAGCGTCATTGTTTTCAGCTTTCAAATTGTGCTTACGATTTTTTTGAGCTGGCGGTTTCAAATATGGCAAAAAATGGAGTATTGGGGGAGATTTTCCATGTGGAGGGTGCGTATATCCACGAAATTTTAAGCTATGTTTTAAATAAGGAAAATGCAAAATGGCGATGGGTTGAAAATTTCAGAAGCGGCAATTTGTATCCGCAACACGCTATTGTGCCTCTTATGATTCCATTAAAAATCAACAGGGGAGACTCTTTTGATTTTCTGGTAAGCGTTTCAAGCGGAGATTTTTCTATGAAGAATGCTGCTCAAAAACTTTCGCTTTCTGATAGTTTTTATGCATTAAAAGGGGGAGATTTTCGCGGAAACATAAATACATCCGTCATAAAAACTAAAAAGGCAAAAACCATTGTGCTTCAGCATGATGTGTCAAGCCCCCGCCCTTACGATCGAAAATTTGTTTTGAGCGCGGAAAACTACTTTTTTCAAAAATATCCTCTCCCCGGTAAAATTGCAAAGGGTTGCGACTTTCTTTCTGATGGCGAAACTCTTTCTCTAATCGAGAAATACACTCCCGACTTTGTAAGGCTTTCGATGGGGGATGCCATGAAAAATAACGCTTTCTTTAATATGGACTATCTTATGGATTGGCACTTGGTTTACTCTTTGTCGCGCGGGGAAAGCTTGGATTTTAGCGTTTACGATTTGGCGTCGTCTTCCGCGATTGTGGATTTGAGTGTTTTGAGCGTTTTCAAAGGTTCGATGCCCGTTAAAATCCCGTCTTTTAATGTTTGACTTGAATGTTTAAAGATAGCATAAATATCTTTATAAATATTGACTATGAGTATCTTTAAAGACAAAATTTTGCTTATAACGGGCGGTACAGGCTCTTTTGGCAATGCGGTTTTGAAAAAATTTTTAAATTCTGACATATCGGAAATACGCATATTTTCTCGCGATGAAAAAAAGCAGGATGACATGCGAAAGTTTTACAAGTCCGACAAAATTAAGTTTTTTATTGGCGATGTCAGAGATTATTCGAGTATAAAAAATGCTCTGTATGGTGTCGATTATGTATTTCAGGCGGCCGCGTTAAAACAAGTTCCATCCTGCGAATTTTTTCCGATGGAGGCTGTCAAGACAAACGTAATGGGTACTGAAAACGTGCTTGACGCCGCAATTGAAAATGGCGTCCAAAAAGTAATTTGCCTTTCAACCGACAAGGCGGCGTATCCCGTAAACGCAATGGGTATGTCCAAGGCGATGATGGAAAAAGTGTTCATCGCAAAATCTCGAACAACAACGAAAACGATTATTTCCGGAACCCGCTACGGAAATGTAATGTGCTCCAGAGGCTCTGTAATTCCGCTTTTCATCGACCAGATAAAGTCGGGCAATCCCATAACAATAACAAATCCTCTTATGACCCGCTATATAATGAGTCTTGAAGAGGCTGTCGAGCTTGTCGAGTTTGCCTTCGAACACGCCAATTCGGGAGACATAATGGTTCAGAAAGCGCCTGCTTGCACCATAGCGGATTTGGCGTCGGCTGTTTGCGAGCTTTTCGATGTAAAGCCTGAAATCAAGGTAATCGGCATAAGGCATGGTGAAAAGATGAGCGAAACTTTGCTTACGAAAGAGGAATTCATAAAGGCTGAAGACATGGGTGGCTTTTACAGGGTTCCTGCGGATGTCCGATCTTTGAATTACGACAAATATTTTTCCGAGGGCGACAACAAAGTTTTGGACATCGACGCCTATACGTCAGACAACACGCTGCAGCTTGATGTTGAAGGCGTAAAGCAAAAGCTTTTGGAGCTTTCCTATATTCAGGAAGAATTGAAATCTTGGAAGCGTTTAAACGGCAAATGAAAATTTTAGTTACGGGCGCAAAAGGCTTTATCGGGCGCAATGTGGTTTTGCGCCTTAAAAATTCCGGTTATGAAAACATAACGGAGTTTGATATAGACTCTCCCAAGGAAATTCTTTCAAATGCGGTAAAAGACTGCGGGTTTGTGTTGCATTTTGCGGGCGTAAATCGCCCCAAGGACGATAGCGAATTTATGAACGGGAATTTCGGCTTTACGACGGAGCTTTTGCAAATGTTGGAAAGAGAGAAGAACAAGTCTCCCATTCTCATAACTTCGTCAATTCAGGCCGCCCTTGACAATCCTTATGGAAGAAGCAAAAAAGCGGCTGAGGACTATATTTTCGACTATGCCGAAAGAAATGGCGTGAAAGCTTTGGTTTATCGCCTACCTAATGTTTTTGGGAAATGGTGCAGACCAAACTATAATTCCGCCATTGCAACTTTTTGCAACAATATTGCAAACGGTCTGCCGATAAAAGTAAATGATCCTTCCGTAAAAATGCATGTCGTTTATATTGATGACATTTGCGATGAGATTTTGCGCGCGTTAAAAGGCGGGGAAACCCGCGGAGACGGAGTTGAAATTGCAAAAAACTTTTGCATGGTGCCCGTTACGCACAGGGCTCTTTTGGGCGAAATTGTCGACATCATTTATTCTTTCAAAAATTCCCGCGAAAATTTTGAAACGCCCGGCGTTCTTGCGGGTTCGCTTTCGTCAAAACTTTACAGCACATATTTAAGCTATTTGCCCGAAGGCGGATTTTCTTATCCGCTTAAAATGAATGTCGATAACAGAGGGTCTTTCACCGAGTTTTTGAGAAGTTCAGACAGGGGGCAAACTTCCGTGAATATCGCAAAGCCGGGCATTGTAAAGGGCAACCACTGGCACAATTCAAAAAATGAAAAGTTTTTGGTTGTGAGTGGCAAGGCTGCAATTAGGTTCAGAAAAATTGGTACGGATAGGGTTATAGAATATTTTGTAAGCGGAGAAACCCTTGAAGTTGTGGATATTCCGCCGGGCTATACGCATAATATTGAAAATATCGGAACTTCCGAATTGGTAACGCTCATGTGGGCGAACGAGCCTTTCAATCCGGAAAATCCCGACACTTATTTTGAAAAGGTCTGATATGGAAAAGCTAAAAGTGATGACTGTTATTGGCACGCGCCCTGAAATCATAAGGCTTTCGGCGTGCATTAAGGCGTGCGACAAGTATTTCAACCAAATTCTTGTCCACACGGGGCAGAATTGGGACTATGCTTTAAACGAGGTTTTTTTCAAAGACTTGGGGCTTCGCGCTCCTGATTATTATTTGGAAAGCGTTGGCAAAACATTGGGCGAAACCATGGGCAACATTATTGCCAAATCGTACGATGCAATGCTTAAAGAAAAGCCCGACGCCCTCTTGATTTTGGGGGACACAAATTCGGCTCTTTCCTCGATTTCGGCAAAAAGACTGAAAATCCCGATTTTTCATATGGAAGCGGGCAACCGGTGTTTCGACCAAAATGTTCCCGAAGAAATAAACCGCAAAATCGTCGACCATATTTCAGACGTAAATTTGCCCTATACGGAGCATTCCCGCAGATATTTGCTTTCGGAAGGCATTCGCAAGGAGTATGTTTTTGTCACTGGTTCTCCCATGCGGGAAGTTTTAAAGGAGCACGCAAAAAAAATCGACGCAAGCGACGTTTTGGATCGTTTGGGTCTTGAAAATGGCAAGTATATAATGCTTTCCGCCCATCGCGAAGAAAATATCGACAATGAAAAAAACTTTATGTCTCTTATGAATGCGGTAAATAATATTGCCGAACGTTATAAGATGCCGATAATTTACTCGACGCATCCGCGAAGCAAAAAATTTATCGAGGCTCGCAATTTTAAATTCCATCCACTTGTAAAAAGTTTGCAGCCTTTCGGCTTTTTGGATTACAATAAACTTCAAAAAAATAGTTTTTGCGTGCTTTCTGACAGCGGCACTCTTTCGGAGGAAAGCGCAATGCTTGGCTTTGCGGGCGTTTTGCTCCGCACTTCGACCGAAAGGCCGGAAGTGCTCGACAAGGGCACTGTTGTGATTGGCGGGATTACAGGCAACGATGTCGAGCAGGCGATAGACTTGTCGGTTGCAATGCGTAAAAATGGAGAAAAAACTTATCTTGCCACGGACTATTGCGACGAAAACGTGTCCGTAAAAGTTGTGAAAATAATCCAAAGCTACGCTAAAATCATAAACAAATTTATTTGGAACAAATAGCTTTTTTAACGACAAACTAAAAATCCCGTATTTGCGGGATTTTTTTTACGTTTTTTGCTTATTTTAAAAAGTGCCCCTCTAAAATTTTTACGGATTTTATAACATCGAAATGTTCTTCAAGATATTTCCTTCCGTTTAATCCCATTTCTCGCGCATTTTCGAGGTTTTGCGACATTTTTTTTAAGTTGGCAATAAACTCTTCGGGCTTGGAGGCGTCCGACCAATATCCGCATTTTGCGTCTTCCTGCAAAAGCTTCCCATAGTCAGTATTTAAATCCAACGATGCTACTACGGGGATTGAACATTCCATATACGACAGAATTTTTGACGGATAATTCGGAATGGTAAAGTTGGGATTCAAGGAAATAAGCCCGACATCGCAAGCGCGCAGGATTTTTTCGTAATCGTCTCTCGGCATATAATCCAAAAAAAGAGCGTTTGTTATTGGAGTGTCCTTTATATGTTTTTTTAATACATTCGCGTCTGTTCCGGAGCCTATGAAAAGGAAAAACACAGAGTTGTCTTTATTGAAATAATCCATGGCTTTACAAATTATTTCGACATTTTGGGGTTTCCCCATATTGCCTCCGAAGAGGAATATGCAAGCGTTTTGCGGCATTGAATATTTTTTTCTTATATCAGCTTTATTTTCTTCTTTTTTAGGCTTGATAAATTTTGTGTTCGGGAAATATTCCACGCATTCGGGATTTAAATAAGGATTGTGTTTTCTTATGTAGTCTATGTTTGCTTGGGACATGCAGCCTATAAAATCGGAAGCTTTAAGCATTTTCTTTTCTTGGCTTCTGAAATACGCGTATGCCAGAGAGCGTTTGCCGAAGAATTTTAAATCTACGGCGTTTTGCGGAAAAATATCCTTTTGCATAAGGTATGCAGGGCAGTTGAATTTATTTTTTGCCCACCTTATAACGCTTTGCAAAGTGACAGGTGGAGCTTCAAACAATATGAAATCGAAGCTGTTGTTTCCCCAGTGTTTTTGCACGGCTTTTTTTACAATGCGCGGAAGCATCAGGAAATTTACACCTTTTTTGTATTTTGAAACTTTTTGCACCGCTCCCGTCTTCACGCAAAGAACCTCAACTCCGTTTTTATTGTGTATTTCCCCTTCTTTTGAATTGAATTTGGGATCCATTGAAAGGGCGCAGACCTTATGCCCCGCCTTGACGAGGGCTTCCGCCATATCGGAGTCTATTGTGTCTGAATTTAAAGAATAGGAGATTGAAAATTGCAGAACATTCATTTTCGGCTCAATTTTTACTTTGGTTTTTGTTTCGTCTTTAATTTTTTCAGCAGTATAAAGGGTGACGTCATTGCGTTTAACAGGCGAAGTAGTGCGAGTTTTCTTGGGGAGGCATTTTCTTTTAGCAATCCGAGTTTGTCGAAGATGTCGATTTTAAGAAATGTAAAGCGCAATTTCATTCTTCTGAAGAATGGCAGATTTGGGCAAATATACGTCATTTTAAAATTTTTTATGGATTTTCCAAATCTCATGGTTTTTCGCAAATCGGAGCAGTCGCTTGCGGAAATGCTGTTTGGGGAGAGCCTGTAATAGGCGACAAGTTTATCCATATAGCTGAACTTTACGCCTGATGTTGTAAGGCGAAGCCACATAGGATAGTCTTCTACGGTTTTAAAGCTTTCGTCGTATTTTATCTCTTTTAAAATTTTTAGATTTGCAAACATCGTGACAGGGGAACAACGCATTCTTCTAAGGAGGGCATTGTATTGTTCTTCCGCTGTTTTGTAAGTTTCGCAAAAGCATTTTGCATTTGCATCGGTTATTTCTCGGAAATTTTCCTCTTTAAAAACCTCCTTAAAGCGCTGCATTTTAGCGAATATGATTTTTGCGTCGGGATTTTCTTTTGTGTAATTTATGAAATTTTCAACACAGTCATGGGCGAGGATGTCGTCAGCCGCTATTCCTTTGCTCCATACTCCGTTTGACGCCATTAAACGCCTGTTTGCATTTGCGGGAATGCCGGTATTTTCAGGAACGGTCAAAACTTCGCAGCGCACAAATCTGCCCTTGTTTTCTTCAATCCATTTTTTGCAAACTTCGACCGTATTATCTTTCGAGGCGTCGTCGCTTATGATCAGCTCAATGTTTTCGTAAGTTTGGGCCTTGATGCTTTCAAGCGTTTCAAGCACGGTTTTCGCGGAGTTGTATGTGAGTACCCCGACGCTTACCAATGGTTTTTTTGAGATGTCTTCTTCTTCCATAATTTAAACCAAAAACTTCGATTTTAATTTTGCGAATATTGCGGCAAGATCCATTCTTTTGTGAAGTTCAAAAAGCGAATAAGCCGCGGATAATGCAAATGCCGCAAATCCGCTTGCATATGCTGTCGGGAAGCCCCAAAAATATAGTGGCACAAACGCCGCAAGCGTCAGCAAGATAGTGGTAAAAAATACTTTTAAATGCTCCGCAGAGAATTTGTAGCCATATTTTTTTATGCAGATGAGCGCGGTTAGGGCAAGATATGATACATAGACCGCGCAGAACGCAATGCCAATACCTTCAAGCCCGAAATAGTAGTATCCCAAAAGGTAGGCGGGAAGCGAAATAAATTTTATGCCGACTTCGGTTAGCATAAACATTTTAGAGTCTCCCTTGCCGAGGATTATAAATCCGAGCGTCCAAGACACTGTTTTAAACGCCATTCCAAGCAGCATCCACTGCACAAATTTTATTATCGACAAAAATTTTGCGGAAAACAAGACATAGATTGCAATGGGCAAAACGGACAAAAATAAAATCATTGCGGGCCCGATGATAAGAAGCGCGATTTCTGACTGCTGGTTTGCGGCTTCCGAAATTTTTGCGTTATCGTCTTTCAATGCCGAAAGGCGCGGAAGATAGTCAGTTCCCATTGCGCTAAAAACTATGTTTGTGTATTGGTTTGTCATTGTCCAGCCCGCCGCATACAGCCCGACTTCTTCAAGCCCTCCGAATTTTGAGACGAATATGTATATAAGCCATCCTGCAAACTGCGTGATTATTCCCGCAAGCGTCACCAAAAAGCCAATCTTAACCATGTCCTTGCCGACGTTGAACGTTTCTTGCCAGCCCATTTCCACTTTTTCGACGGCGACTTTTTTGGAGTAAAAATATGAGACAGCAAGAGTTGCCGCTGAGGCTATTACAAGAGACGGCACAATGCCTTTTATCCCGCAAATCCAGTATAGCGGAAGCGACGCCAAAAGCCCGCAAATGCCGCTGAAAATTGTAGCTTTTGCGCAGTCGGCAATTCTTCGCACTCCGCGCAGGAGCGATAATTGCCCGCTTGAAATTGCAGTTAAAAACACGATTGACCCCGCAAGGGCAAATTCAAGGCTCTTATCCGAATTGTGGAAAGTCCAGTTGCTTATCGGAACGCAGAATAAAACCATTATTAGCGCGCCCGCGATGCCCGTGAGCCAAACAAGCCTGCGGAAAGATAAAATTGTTTTTGCGATGGTTTTGCCGTCGTTTTTTCCGTAGGCGTATGAAATGTCTCTTACCGCGCTGAATGGCAGACCCAAATTCGATATGGAATTTACGAGCAGTATTGTGGAGTTAAACAAATTGTACACACCAAAACCGACAGTTCCCAAGAGCAGGGCAATTATTTTGGCTCTGAAAATATTTATTAGAATTAAAAATATTTGCGCTCCGCCAAAAATGCTTGTCGCCTTGAAAACGTCTCTGTAGCTTTTCTTTTGGGTTTCGTCAGGCATTAAATTCGTTTATTGCGCGGACTACTTCTTTGGCTTCTTCAAGCCCCAGAACGGGGGAAATCGGAAGCGACAACTCCTGTGCGTGGATTTTTTCCGTTATTGGAAGAGAAATTGAATTCCAATCTTTATAGCACTCCTGCTTGTGCGGGGCAATGGGGTAGTGGATTAGCGTTTGAATTTGATTTTGCGACAGGTGCGCTTGCAGAGCGTCTCTTTTTTCGCAAAGAACGGGGAAAATGTGATATACGTTGTTTGCGTCGCTTAACTTTTTGGGAAGACGCACAAGAGGATTTTTGATGTTCTCATAGTAGAATTTCGCAATTTCTTGGCGGTGCTTGTTGTCTTCCTCAATGTGGGCGAGCTTTACTTTTAGAAACGCCGCCTGAATTTCGTCCAAACGGCTGTTTCGTCCGCAGTATTTAAATACATATTTTTTTGAAGAGCCGTAGTTTGCGAGTGCGCGGATTGTTTTTGCAAGTTCGCCGTCGCTTGTAGTGACCGCTCCAGCATCGCCGAGGGCTCCGATGTTTTTGCCGGGGTAGAAACTATGCCCTGCGGCGTCGCCCAAATTGCCGGTTCTTACGCCTTCAAAGGTGCATCCGTGCGCTTGGGCATTGTCTTCTATAAGCTTTAAGTTTTTGGATTTGCAGATGTCGGCAATCTTTTTTGTATATGCGCATCTGCCGTAAAGGTGGACGATGCAAATTGCCTTTGTCTTTTCCGTCAAAGCTTCCTCGATTTTATTTTCGTCGATTTGCAAATTGTCAAGCGTAGGCTCGACCAAGACAGGCTTCAAGCCGTTTTCGGTAATTGCGAGAATTGTCGCGATATAAGTGTTTGCGGGAACGATTACTTCGTCTCCCGCCTTCATTACCCCAAGCTCGACATAGGCGCGGAAAATCCAGATTAAGGCGTCCAATCCGTTTGCGCAACCTATGCAGTGTTTCGAGCCGATATAATTTGCGTATTGAGCCTCAAATTCTTCGTTTTCCCTGCCCTGCAAAAACCAGCCTGAATCAATGACCCTGTCTGCCGCCGCCTTTATTTCGGCGGAATATTTTTGCGTGAGCTTCTGCAAGTCCAAAAATTTAATCATATCAGTCTTCTCTTATTCTTTTTAAAAATTTTGCGGGAGTTCCAACATGTATTTCGTAGTCTGGGATGTCATGTGTAACGAGGCTTGCCGCGCCTGCTACCGCAAAGTTTCCGATATTTCTCTTTTCAAGAACTTTTGCCCCGAGCGTGACGTCGGAACATGTTCCGATTGTTATGTAAGAGCTTGTTATTGACCCTACTGAGAAATGGCAAAGGGGCCCAACTGTAGTATTATGCCCGATTAGCGAATTTGCCATCATAAGCGAACATTGTCCAATTCGGGATTGGGGACCGACATAACAATTTGACATTACAAATACTCCGGGCTCCAAAACCGCGCTTTCGGCTATAAATGCGGTTTTATGTATAATTGTGGCAAATCGTTCTTGAGGAATGTTGACTTTGCGGAAGACTTTTTCAGTCAGAATATTTCTGCCAATCATGTGTATGCCCCACATAAAATAGTATTCCGGATTTTCCAAAAGTTTTTGGACATCGCCTGTTCCGCCCAAAACATGGTATCCGCAAACTTCTTTTTCGTAGTCGTTTACAAAGCCTGCGACTTCCCATTCCAAATCGCCGAAACGCCTGCGGTTATCTTCTATGCAAGAGGCTATGACGCCGCCGTTACCTTCTCCACCTATGATTATTACTTTTTTACTCATAAACCCAAATCCTCATTTATTACAATCAAATGTGTTCTATCCGCGTTTGTTTTTCATCAATTCGCATTGATGCTCAAAATGCAGGTTATATTCCTCTTGCAGGTTCGTTTCATCTATATTGCAATTCATATTTTTTTTGTGAGATTGTTTTTCTTTATGATGTTTTTTGCCATTTTTACCATCGGAGGTCCAATGAATTTATTTTCTTTCATTGCAACGCCTTTGCCGTTTTTAGAGGCTTCTTCTGCAAGCGAAATCATTTCTTCCGCCCAAGAGACTTCTTCTTCGGTTGGGGAATAGTATTTATGGACCAATGGCAATTCCTTGGGATTTAGCACAAGCATTCCTTCAAATCCAAGTTTTCTCGATAAAATCAAGTTTCTTTCCAAGTCTTCCAAATCATGGACTTTTATATGCACAGTGTCGATAGGCAGGACGTTGGAAGATCTTGCTCCCATTGCAATCATGGAGCGTGCGGTAAAAATGCTGTCGCCGTTTTCGTCGTGCTTGCCTTGTAGGTTTGTGACATAGTCTTCGCATCCAAATGCCACTGCAACTACCCTATGGCAGGCTTGGCAGATTTCCTTTATGTTCACGACAGCGCCTGTGGTTTCTATAAGTGGAATGAGCTTGAAGGTGCCTATCGGCAACCGTTTTTCGTATTCAATGGTTTCAAGAAGCTTTCCTATAAAGTAAATGTCCTGTCCGTTTGTTGCTTTGGGATACATAAATCCCGCAATACCTTCTACAGTGAGCTGGTAAACGTCTTTTAAAAGCTCTCCGCTTTCACGGTCATTTATTCGCGGATAAAGCGGACGCCCATTGAATGTTCCGTTTCTTATGTAGGATAAAATGTTATTTCTTGCAGTCTGCTTGTCCTTTGGCGGAACCGAATCTTCTATGTCAAGCAGCAATACATCTGCGTTGCTTCTTGACGCGCTATTCATAAGCCTGTCGTTATGGGCAGGCACAAACATTAAGCTTCTGAATAAATGTTCCATTTTTTACTCTTTGCTTTTTTTGACGAGAACATTGCGACGGAAACTCAAAACCTTTTCTCCTTTTTGGTTATGGGCAATGGTTTCAACATAAATTATGCCGCGGTCTTTTTTCGTTTTGGATTCTCTTTTTGAAATAATTTTAGTTTCTGCATAAAGAGTGTCTCCTATAAAAACAGGGGCAAGATGCTTTATATCTTCATATCCTAAATTTGCGATTGCTTTGCCGCTTATGTCCGGAACAGTCATTCCCACCACTATTGAAAAAACCAGTGTTCCGACAACCAAAATTTTACCATGCTGGTTTTTAGAAGCGTAGTCTGCATTTGTATGCACCGGATGGTGGTTCATTGTAAGCAAACTGAACAAATTGTTGTCGCTTTCAAAAATAGTTTTCGAGAGGGCGTGTTTTATAGTTGCACCTTCTTCAAACTCCTCAAAATAAAGTCCTAATTTACTTTGTTGCATTTTTTATATGGGTTAAAAATTCTTCGTAGTTGCGGATGTAGTCGGACTCGTCGTAATGTTCGCTTGCAATGACAAGCAGTACGCAGTCTTTTGAAAAGTTTTTCATAACCCTCCAAAAATTGTTGCCGACGTACAGCCCTTTTGCGGGCGAGTCCAAATGAAAGGTTCTTTTTTCTTTGCCGTCGTCAAGCACAAAGTCGCACGAGCCTTTCAGGCATACGCAGATTTGCTCGAGCTTTTTATGCGCGTGAAATCCGCGCTCCTCGTTTCCATTTACATCGAAAATGCAGTATGTGCGCTTTACTTCAAACGGGCAGTTGTTGCCGTTTTCAAATACGGCAAGCTTTCCGCGCTTGTCTTCAATTATTTTTACGTCTCTTAAAAAATCGTCCATAAAACTATCTGTTTGAATACATCTTCTGATAGTATTTTTCGTATTCTCCCGAGCTTACGCTGTCGAGCCAGCCTTGATTTTCAAGGTACCATTTAACGGTTTTTTCTATGCCTTCTTCAAACTGCAGCGAAGGCTCCCAGCCAAGCTCGGTTTTGAGCTTCGTGGAGTCTATGGCGTAGCGCAAATCATGCCCCGCACGGTCTTTTACGTAGGTTATGAGATGTTCCGAATATCCTTCGGGATTTCCCAAAAGCCTGTCAACGGTTTTTATTATGACTTTTATCAAGTCGATATTCTTCCATTCGTTAAATCCGCCGATGTTGTATGTTTCGGCAATTTTGCCTTTATGGAAGATAATGTCGATTGCTCTTGCGTGGTCTTCGACGTATAGCCAGTCGCGAATATTTTCTCCCTTGCCGTAAACGGGCAGGGGCTTGGATTTGCGAATGTTGTTGATAAAAAGTGGAATGAGCTTTTCGGGGAACTGGTAGGGTCCGTAGTTGTTGGAGCAGTTCGTGACTATTGTGGGCATGCCGTAGGTGTCGTGGAACGCCCTTACAAAATGGTCGCTTGAAGCCTTGCTTGCGGAGTAGGGGCTGTGCGGAGTGTAGCGCGTTGTCTCCGTAAAAAACGTGCCGTCGTTATTGAGGCTTCCGTAGACTTCGTCGGTTGAAATGTGGTAGAAGAGCTTGCCGCCAAAATCGCCGTTCCAGAAATTTTTTGCGGCGTTTAACAAAGTCAAAGTTCCCAAAACGTTTGTTCTTGCAAAGCAAAGCGGATCTTCTATGGATCTATCGACATGAGATTCCGCCGCAAGGTGTATTACGGAATCTATGTTGTGGTTATCAAAAATTTCCGCGACTTTTTCGGCATCGCAAATATCGCATTTTTCAAAGGCGTAATTCGGGAGATTTTCTATGTCTTTTAAGTTTTCAAGATTTCCCGCGTATGTGAGCTTGTCCAAGTTCACTATTTTGTAATCGGGATATTTTTTCGAGAAAAGCCGCACGACATGCGAGCCTATGAAGCCCGCGCCGCCCGTTATTAAAATGGATTTCTTTTGCATAGCCTTAAATTGTGAATTTGCCTTCCGCCAGCGCCTTCAAGTATTTGCCGTATTCGTTTTTCTTCATAACTTCGGCATGGCGCAAAAGCTGTTCCGTTGAAATCCAACCCTGCCGCCATGCGATTTCTTCAAGGCATGATATTTTAAGCCCCTGCCTTTTTTGCAGAACGCCCACAAATTCGCTTGCATCGAGCAGGGATTCGTGCGTGCCGGTGTCAAGCCATGCGTAGCCTCTGCCCATAATTTTCACGGTGAGTTTAGAGCGGTCGAAAAATTCTTGGTTTACCGTCGTTATTTCAAGCTCCCCGCGCGCCGACGGCTTTATGCTTTTTGCGATTTCAACAACTTCGTTCGGGTAAAAGTAAAGCCCTGTTACTGCGAGGTTTGAACGCGGATTTTGCGGCTTTTCAGCAAGCGATATTGGCTTTAAGTCTTTGTCAAGCTCGACAACCCCGTAGCGTTCGGGATCGGGAACGGGATAGGCGAAGACGCAGGCGTTTCCGTTGTTTTCAACTGCGGCAACCGATGAAGAGAGCAGTTTTTTCAGCCCCTGCCCGTAGAAAATATTGTCTCCCAAAATGAGGGAAACGGAGTCTTTTCCGATAAATTCTTCTCCAATTATGAATGCCTGGGCGAGACCGTCCGGCGATGGTTGTTCGGCATAATCAAATTTCACGCCGTAATCGCCGCCGTCTCCCAACATGCGTTTAAAAGCGGGCAGGTCGTCGGGCGTGGATATTATTAAAATCTCCTTTATTCCCGCAAGCATAAGCACGGAAAGCGGGTAATAAATCATAGGCTTGTCAAAAACAGGCAGAAGCTGTTTGGATACACCTTTTGTTATCGGATACAAGCGCGTACCCGAGCCCCCTGCTAAAATTATGCCTTTCATAATCTTCTTTTTAGTCTCGTTTAATATCATACTATAAGTCTATATCTGTCAAGCTATGTTTTAAGCCCGAATTTTAAACTTTACAAATAATTTAATATATAGGAATTTAAAAGATATACATTATATAAAGAATGACTAAGAAGAAAATCGCAATAGTTGCGGGCACGAGACCCGAAGTCATCAAGATGGCGCAAGTTTACCATGTTTTAAAGACTTCCGACATTTTGGAGCCTGTATTCATCTCAACCGCACAGCACCGCCAGATGCTTGACCAGGCGTTGCGGATATTTTCAATCGTTCCAGATTTCGATATGGACATCATGCAGGCGGGGCAGACTTTGACTGATTTGACAGCGCGTCTCCTTTCGGCTTGGAAAGATTATTTCTCAAAATCAAAGCCCGACGCCGTTTTGGTTCAGGGAGATACCACGACGGTTCTTGCAACGTCCATCGCGGCATTTTATGAAAGGATACCTATCGGGCATATTGAAGCGGGGCTTCGCACTTACAATTTCGACGCTCCTTTCCCCGAGGAAATGAACCGTCGCCTCACCGACCCGATTTCAAAGTGGTGTTTTGCCCCCACAAAATGTAGCTACGACAATTTGATAAGAGAAGGCGTCAATCCCGCTTCCTGCTTTATTACGGGTAATACTGTAATCGACTCTCTTTTGTGGATGCGCGAAAGGCTTGCAAAAGACAACATTTCGGCGTTTGAAATGGCTGAAAAATGCGGAATTTCAGAAGATTTTGCGCGGGAGTTTTTAAGCGGAAAGAAACGCTGGATTTTGGTGACGGGGCATCGCCGTGAAAATTTTGGCGGCGGTTTTGAAAATATTTGCGCCGCGATAAAGGGGATTGCGGACAAGTATGAAGATGTCGGCATCGTTTATCCCGTACATTTAAATCCGAATGTCCAAGAACCCGTCAACAGGCTTCTGGCGGGGCATGAAAGAATTGCTCTCATAAAGCCGCTTTCTTACGAGGACTTTATTTGGTTTATGGACAAGTCATTCTTCGTTTTGAGCGACAGCGGCGGGGTGCAGGAAGAAGCTCCGTCGCTTTCAAAGCCCGTGCTTGTAATGCGCGATACAACCGAGCGTCCGGAGGGCGTAGAGGCGGGTACATGCGAACTTGTCGGAACTGATGTCGCAAAAATCATGTCGTCTGCTTCGAGGCTTTTGGACGATGGGGCGGAATACAGGCGCAGGGCAATGCTGAAAAATCCGTATGGCGACGGCACTGCTTGCTTAAAAATCAAGGAAATTTTGGAAAAAGCATTTGTATGCTGAAAAAATTGGCGATAATCACAACGCCCCTTTACGACTTTAACGGGCAGAAATTCAACATCGGTGGCGTAGAGCATTACATGCGCACCCTTGCGCATATCGGATTTTTGCGCGGGCTTTCCGTAGAAGTTTTCCAAAGGGGGGATTTTGAGGGCAAAAAGGATTTCGGCGAATTTAAGGTTGAAAGCGTAAATGTTTCGTCAAACCAAAAGCTTTTTGACTATGCGTGTTCAAAGGCGGGGGAAGACTCTGTCGTAGTTATCGCAACCGACCAGATGGACATCAAAAGCAGGGCGAAAAACGTGGTTGTAATCCAGCACGGCATAGCTTTTGACTATCCGTTAAATTCGACGGGGCTTGCATGGCATAAAGACGTATTCATAAAATTTTTACGGTGTATAAAAAACGTAATGCGCGCCCGGTTTGTTAAAAACGTCGTATGTGTTGACTATAATTTTTTCAACTGGTTCCGCACACTCTCTTCTTTTGACAAAGATTCAAATGTTTGGATTATCCCAAATTACTCTTACGGCGCGATAAGCGAAAGCGAATTGAAATCAAAGCTTGAGGGCAGGGGCGGCAAATTAAGGATTTTGTTCGCGCGCAGATTTGTGGAATACCGCGGAACGGTGATTTTCAAGAATATCGCAAAACGTTTGCTTTCTGAATTTGACAATCTTGAATTTACCTTTGCAGGGGACGGTCCGTTGAAGTCTATGCTTGAAGGGGAGTTCAAAAACGAGCCGAGAGTTTGCATCACGAAATACAATTCCCTCGAAAGTGTTGAGTTTCACAAGAATTTTGACATAGCATGCGTGCCGACAATCACATCTGAGGGTACTTCGCTAAGCCTTCTGGAGGCGATGAGCGCGGGGTGTTTCCCGATAGCAACCCATGTCGGAGGAATGACGAACATTATTTTGGATTCCTACAACGGTTTTTTGTGTTATCCGAAAGAAGAGGCTGTTTTCGATGCCTTAAAAAAAGCCATTCTCATGAAAAAGCCCGATTTTGACAGGATTGCAACAAACGCATGGCTTAGCGCAACGCAGTCTTTCGGGCTATCAAACTGGAGCGAAAAATGGAACGCGGTTTTCGACCGCATTCAATAGTTTAAATGCGGTTATCCTGCACTCGAATTGCATTTGCCGAAAGCATAAGCCCGATAGAACTGCAAAATATGTCTTTTGTGTTTCCGTCGAAAAACATGAAGGTTAAATCGGCAATGAAAAGGCATAAAATCCAGTAGGCGGGGTATCTGTACTTCCTGAAAATATATAAAAGCCCCCTTATTGCTCCCGTAAAAATTGTGACTGCCAAGATTCCGCCTATGATACCCATGGAGTATAAGATTGCAATCGGCGTAAAGTGGCAATATCCCAAACCGTAGGATTTCAAGGAGTAATATCCTCCGAAAATAGGCGAATTGTAGAATTGTTCCATGCCTTCTATCCAAAGGTCGTATCTGCCAAATTCCACGGAGCCTTCATTGATTCTTTCCTTGAAGTCCAAGACGTTCATAAATCTTATCCATGCCGTTGACATTACGAGATATGGAGCAATAAACATTGCGGACAGACCGTAAGTAGTTGCCGCATAGGAAAAAGAAAGCGGGGAACGCAAGCTTGTAATGGCGTAAAACATCAAAATCGGTATGAATGCAAAGAACGTCGAGCGCGAGTCTCCCATAAAAAGGTTTAAAAGCGCAAGAATACATCCCAATGGTCCCAAAATAAATTTAAAAATTATGTTTTTTGAAAAAAACATTAGAAATGGGGCAACCGCAATCAAGTATTGCATTGGGTATTTAACTGAAGTTCTCGCAATCCCCGTTTCTACATATGTGCTTTGAAAGGACATTGTTGCAATGGCGTCGCGGTGAACCAGCAGAATAATTAAAACATCCAAAAATGCCGGCAAAAACAAAAGCATTGGTTTTGAAATTATGTACTTAAACCGCTCTCTGCCGCAAATGAAAATAACCAGAGTAGACATATTTGCGATGAATATGTCATAAAACATTTTTATTTTGATTTGAAAATGGAATTCATTTGGAAAGCATATCCAAAAAACAGCCAAATAGTAAGCTGCAAATATAAGGAGAGCTAAAATTGAAATTGTGATTGGGGGCATGTCTCTTCGCAAAATGTCGATAAAAATCAAAAGAAGCCCTATGCATAATACCGTTACGCGTATTCCCCCCGATATCATTGAATTTGGGAGAGCAAAATAGTAGCTTATGTTGAGCATCCCATAGAAAAAGAAATTCAAGAATATTCCAATCCAAACAAGTATAATCTCATATTTGGGGAGCTTGTATTGAATTTGTTCGTCTAAAATGGTATTCATAAGCTTACATTCGCAATTTAATTAAAAACAAAACAAATATATTATGCTTGCTTTACCTCTGTCAATATTGATGAAGTATTTTTTATGGATTGTAAGTTTCAAAATAAAAATTTATGAATCTTGAAAATATTGTTTTGCAATGTTTCTCGGCTAAAGTTAAATAATGATTTTTTATCAAGATTATTATTTTTTTTGAGTATTGTTCTTCCGCTGTTTTGTAAGTTTCGCAAAAGCATTTTGCGTTTGCGTCGGTTATTTCGCGGAAATTTTCCTCTTTAAAAACTTCCTTAAAACGTTGCATTTTAGCGAATATGATTTTTGCGTCGGGATTTTCTTTTGTGTAGTTTATGAAATTTTCAACACAGTCATGGGCAAGGATGTCGTCAGCCGCTATCCCCTTACTCCATACTCCTTCTGCCGCGGCAATTCTTCGGTTTGCATTTGCGGGAATGCCGGTATTTTCAGGAACGGTCAAAACTTCGCAACGCACAAATCTATTCTTATATTATAGATTTTGCATGTCGGGAACGCTCAAGTGGATTTTTATATCGTTTATTTGCGGTATTTCTTCGTAGTTTTTGTATATTTTTCTTAAATAAGCATCGCAGTTGTTTGGGCAAGGGAACATTTTGCCTTCAAATGATATTTCTTTAAGCGGAAAAATATCTGATTTTCTTCTTAAATGATAAAATCTTGAACCATAATCATGTCTCAGGGTGTCTTTTGAGGTGAAAATCTTGTCTATAAACTTAAATATAGGAAATACTTTTTTATATATGAAGTTATAACGGCGATCTATTTTTTTAAGATGTTCCTTCTTCTGGGATTCTTCCACTATTGTATGTGATAAATCATATAAATTGTTTATTATTTTTGTGGAAAGCTTTGAACAAATCAGGCTTCTTCTTCCCATTTTGAAAACATCCAAATACGCCCCCTTGTATTTGTAATTAACGTCCGCGTTCGCATGCTCTGTTATGTTTAGTTTTAACGTTTTGAATTTCCCGTATGGAGCTATGTATCCGGGGTCTGTATCGTGTGTTTGGAATACGAAATCGTCGAAATGATTTTCTTGAAAAATTATTTTTAATTTTTCATAGTCCTCGTCAAGCAGTTCGACATCTATATCATCATCCCATGGAATAAATTCGCCATGTCTGACGGCACCCAAAAGCGTTCCGCTGGAAAGCCAATATTCTATGCTGTTTTGTTTGCATATTTCATCAAATTTTATCAATATATCCAAAAGAAATAGTTGGTATTTTCTCAAATTGGATCCATCAGGATTAAATTTAGCTTTGAGATTGTCATTTAATTCTTTTTTAATGAGCATATTTTAATTCTCCATAATAAATGCATTTTTGATTGTTTTTTTTAACACATGGAGTATTTTTATGTCAAATTTTTAATATGGGTTTTCGTAGAATATTGCTTGTTTCCCCGTCTATTTCAGACCATCTTACGGATAAAATCGAGAAGGGGCTGAAAAGCGGCAGAAATGTTGCCGAAGTTCTTGTTGCGGGCGTTTCGCGAAAGGAATTGCCCGTTTCTGAAAACAGGACGGTGTTGGGGAGCGCGGTTTCAGCTTCGTATTTTTCGCGTCTTGCGCTTTATCCCAAGATGTTTTTCAAAATCCGAAATATGATGAAAAATTGCGATGCGGTTTTTTCTTGGAGCGTTGACACTGCGTTTATCTCTTTTTTGGCGGCTAAATCTTTGCGCGGAAAGAAATTTATTTACGGCTATAGCGATGTGCACCCTGTCGCTACAAGAAAAAGGGGAATTTTCCCTAAAATTGTGCGTTTCATCGAAAAAACGATTGCGAAAAATTCCGATATGGTTGTTTTCACAAGTCCGCTTTTCCGCACGGAATACTTTGGCAAAATGCTTGGGCTTGACGTAAAAAAATACGCGGTAATCGAAAACAAAATACACCGCGGCTATGCTGATTTCATTTTGAAAAATTACATTCCGAAGCCTGTACCAAGCGGAGATTTTGTATTCGGGTACTTCGGCGTGCTCATTTATATGGACGCTTTTTCTTTTATAAAGCAGGCGGCAAAGTCGGGGATAAAAACTCTTGTAAGGGGGCTTATTGGAAGAGAGGGCAAGGAGGCGGAACTTGTATCAGGCGTCCCGAATTTATTGTATGGCGGTAAATACAAAAACCCCGATGACATTCCGTCAATGTTTTCCCAAATCGACATTTCTTGGATGATACATTCGTTTGCGCCCGAAACAAATTTCGAGTGGCAGATGACTAACCGTTTTTACGAAGCTTTGATGATGGGCGTTCCCGTTGTAGTCCAGAAGGGAACTGCGCACGAAGATTTTGTCTTGCGGCATGATATCGGGATTAGCATCGATATTTACTCTCCTGAAAAATCCATTGAAAAACTGAAAAAAATCACGGCGCAGGACTTGGAAAGATGGCGTGATAATTTGAAAAATCTCGACAAATCCCACTATCTGCTTGGTGACGGCGAATACGCCGATATGCTGGACAAGGTGTGGTAGTTTTTATTTTTCCGAAATTAGCGCGCGGAAAAACTTTTCGACAAATTCGCTTTCGGGGGGCATTTGAACTGAGATTGAATTTAAAATGCGCAGTTTTTGGTGTTTGTTGTCTGCCAATCCTGCAAGTTTTAGCGCAAGGTCAATGTCATTTGTATCCGTGAAAAATATGGCGGCATTTTTTAAGTAGCCGAGCTTTGAGCCTTGCATAAGTTTCAGTGTTTCGGGCGAAATGCAGATGTTTTTATAGGCATTAACTAAATCTTCTTTTTCGCATATAAAAGCTATGTCAGCTACAAGGGGCAGGTTGAAAAGCACATAGTTTTGTGTTAAGCCGTTAAAATCTGAATTGTATAACGCGTATCTGAATTTTTTTCCGATATCAAGCGGAGGTTTCGTTTTTTTTGAAAACATTTCCATTCTTGTTTCAAGAGAATAAAACGACCAGTCATAACGGTTATTTTTCCAACTGTATTCTCTAAATTTTTTATCTCTTAAAAATTTAAAAAGCGCGGTATAGTAATGAGGGTTTCTTTGGCAGTGCTTTAATGATTCGAAAAAATCTTTGGGACGCTTTGCGTCGAGGGCGAGTTTTGAAATTTCAATGCACGCCAAGGTCAAGTCTTCCGATTTTGGCAGTTCTTTTAGAATCTTGAAGGCATCGTTTGCGTATGTTGAAGCATCTTTTGGCTTTGACTTTAACGACATATTATAAAGCACGACTGCTTTTAAAAACGGGTTTTTTAAAGAATTTATTTGGCTTTCATATTTTATTTTCAAAAGACCCGCGGCAAAATCAGGCTCATTTGAAATATCGAAAATCAGTCTTCTTGCATTGTATTCTTCAAAGTCGAAATTCTTGCCGCAGGTTTTTATGAAGTCGGCTGCGGATTTTTCCCCTTCGTTTTGTAATTTATAAAGCGCGATATGCGCGTTTGCCTTGTTTAAAAAAGGCTTAAATTTGACTTCGCTTGAAATTTTTTCAGCCAAATCTATACATCCCGCATCTGCTGCTTTTGTCGCGAATTTTGCCGCCACATAATCCCAGTTTATTTTATGCTCCAAAAACGGGAAAAGCCCGAATGCCGCCGCAAGCGCGAGCGCGAAACAGGCAAAGATAATTGAAGCGATTTTTTTAGGCTTCATCTTTTGCCCCCTTTAAAATGCTTGCTGAAAGCGTCATTATAAGCGCGTAGAAAACCATTGTTGACGGTATTTGCAAAAATATGTCAAACATCGAATGAAAAGTGGAGACGATAAGCCCCATAAGGCATATAATGTTTGCCGTCTGCAAAATTTTGCGCCTTGCAAAAAGCCTTTTTGCCCATAAGAAAAACACCGCAAATATTGCGGCAATTCCCGCAATGCCGTATTCGCAGGCGTAGTTTAAAATCGAATTGTGGGCGGAATTTAAGAATAGATTTCCGAATGTTTTTTTCATTTCCACTTTTGACGCCGAATAGCCGAAAGAATCCGCTCCGCTTCCGAAAATCGGAGCTTTCAAAAAAACGTCTTTTGCGACATATGCAAGTTCGGCGCGCCCGATTACGGAAGCCTTTTTTGTCGGGCTTAAACTTTCATAACTGTTTTTTGCCGCATTGAAGGTGGGAAAGGCGGATATGATAATTATGGCAAAAATTGCGGAAAGCGTTTTTGCATTTCCCATTCTCTTTTTTAGAAAAACAAAGATTGCAAACAAAATCAGCAGTGCGGAAAAAATCAAAACCGACATTTTACCTCCCACACTCGTCGAAATAAAGATTGCGGCAGTTTGCGGAATTGCGGGAAAAATCCATAAGAATGACAGAGTCTTTTTCTTAAAGCTTTTTGCTGTGTCAAAATCTAAGCAGAAAGAGGCGGCTGTTGCGCAAAGTCCCAGAAATATTGCGGCGCACGTTGCGTTTGAATAGTAGTAAGGCCCGTAAAATTGAGAGTCAGTCGAAAACAGAAAATATACGGCTTGCGCGTTTAGAATTTTTTGCGCGATTGCAAAAATCGACATTGCGGCAATGTTGAGCGCGAAAAATTTTAGCAGGAATTTGCAAAATTTTGCGTTTTTTGAGTGAAAAAACAATGCGCTTGCAAAAAAGTATGCGGCAAGCAACTCCGCGACCGCCTTTGCGCTGCCGTAAACTTCCGCGTCCGCCTTAATTCCGCTCGGAAGCCATTTTATATATTCGATACTTCTTGCGTGCAAATATCCGTCGGTGTCGTATGCGATGGTGTGTGGATTTAAAACTTGAATTATTCCAAGCAAAACCAAAATTCCACCGCCAAGCAGAAACGGATTTTTTGCTATGTCGGAAAGTTTTGAATTTTCTTTGAAGCCCCAATTTAAAATCGAGAAAACAAAGGCGAGCGCGGAAATGCCGAGCATCGCGGAGCCAGCCAAGGGGCGCGTTCCCGATGTTGACCAGACCGCAAAAAACACTGCGGACAAAATTGAAATTTGCGCAAATCTCTGTATTGAAAATTTATTCAACTTTTTTGGATACCGAATTTACAATGTCGCCGACATTTTTCCATTCGAATATTTCTTCTGATTTAAACTTTATGCCGAAAGATTTTTCAAGAGAGAGTATAATTTGCACAAGCGCGAAAGAATCCCAGCCTTCGACTGTTTCAGGGTTTGATTCTTTTGTGATGGCGATATTTTCGTCATCTAATATTTCAGCAAATACGGTTTGTATTTTAGATAAAATTTCTGTTTCTGTCATGATTTATTATGTTGTTAAATTGAAAGAATATCGCCTTGTTTTTCTTCGACGAGCTCAACCAAGCATCTTTCGGCGTTCATTGCCCATGCGATTTTTCTGTCGTTAAAGGCAGTTGCAGGGACGGGTTCGCAAATAATGAAGAACCCGTTTTCGCGCAAGTTTGCAAGGTCGGCTGAAATGTCGGAAGATTGGAAGCAGAGATGGTGCTGTTTTGCGCCGTTTTTAACAAATTTTGAAAGGGGGCTGCTTTCTGAGTTGCCTTGCACCAGCTCTATGTAGGAATTTGTCCCGTCGATTTTAAAAAACTGCACGATTGCCCGCTGGACTTTATCTTCTATTTTTTCTGATATGGCTTTATAGCCGAGCGGCTTGCAATAGCTATTTGCAGTCGCATCGATATCGGAAGTCGCAATTCCTATGTGGTGCAGTTTCATTCTTTTTCTATAAAAGTTTTAAATGTTTTGGCTTTGTCCGCATCTAAGATATAGCTCTTTTTGCCGTCAGTTGAGTTTGTAAGATTAAATCCGAGTTCTTCGTAGAAATTTTCCGTTATTTTATTTTTTGCGGTGGGGATATATTCTGCGGAAATTTTCTTGAAGCCCGCTTGTTTTGCAAATTCCAAAATTTGATTGAAGGAGAAAAATTCAAGCCCCCTTTGGAATGCGCGGCACGACATTGCCCATGTATCGATAAAAATTTCGCTTTCTGAAATTTTCTTCAATATTATGACAGCGACAATTCCGCTTGAGCCGATGTTGTCGGTTAAAGATATTGCGAATGTCTTGAAGCCGTCATCGCTTGCAAAATTTAAGACGTCGTTTAGGCTGTGGCGTATGGTGCGCAAATTAAACTGGTTTGTGCGCGAGAGCAACTGCGCAACTCTCGGAGAGTTAAATCTGTTGAAGTTTTCGACTTTTCCGCGCATTTCAAGGCTTTTTAAGAAGTCGTCTTGGCTGTCGAAATTGGTGCGCATTTCCTTGCGCAGGCTTTCGTTTTTGTAAAACAACGCGCGCTCTGTGTCTGCTTCCGAAAAGTTTGCGGTTTCAAAAATATTTTGGCTTGCCAAAAAGTCTAAATATAAAGCGGGGTCGGGAGGCAGTTCGGGAACGCATACCATGGGCAAATCATTGCGCACTTGCGCGCGTTCAGACGGGGAATCGTCCAAAAAGACGATGCTGTCTAATCCTATGTTAAGCTCTTTTGCTATATCTGCAATATTTTGGCTTTTGGGCTTCCAATTCGCGTAAAATGCCGAAAAATCTTCAAGTTTAAGCTCCATCTCGGGGTGGTTTAAAAACGGGGCTTTTGCGTTTTCGAGTTCATTTTTTGAGCATACTGCCAAAATTATGCCGCGCTCTTTGAGTTTTTTGCACCAAAGCTGAATGTTGGTAAAAACTTTACCGATGCCAAGCCCGTGCCCGATTTGCAAATTTTCGACGCCGTCGTCTCCTACAATTCCGCCCCACAGTGTATTGTCGAGATCAAGCACGAGGCATTTTTTTGCAATGCCGATTGTAGCTTTTATTATCGCAAACACTCTTTCTGCGACATCGGGCAGGGCGTCGGGCGAAATGTCGATTTCGGCATTCGCGTATAAAGACGGGCTGAAAGTCGAAGCTATTTTTTGTTGGAGAAGGGCAATGTCGCAAACATAAAAATTCGGCGTTTCCTGCGCAAGTTTTGCAAGCGACAAATTCAGCTTGCGGACTTGGTTTATGAAAGACGCCTCTACCTTGTTCGCGTACGAGCCGAATATTCCGTCGTCAATTTCAAGATAGTTTAGGCAAATGATTTTTTGTTTCGGGAAATTTTCGCAGGCGGTTTTTAAAAATTTCACCCTTTCTTCCGCCAGATTTTTTTGCGAATTGAAGTCAAGGCGCAAATGTTTTTCAAGGAGTTTTCTCGACGACTGGTAAACAATTATAAAATCCGCTCCAAATTCATTCAATGCGGAGTTTGTAGATGAAAGCAGGTTTTCAACTTGGTTAAAGTCTGCCTCAAACAATTCCAAATCAAAGCCGAATTTCACGGCAGTCCCTTTTAATGCCGCCGCCATGAATTGGGTGGCTGTATCTCCAAGCAGGGCGGCTTTTAATTTTATGCCGCCGTTTACGGGCTTTTTGGAAAGCTTTTTTAATTCATTAAAAGTCATAATTTTATTAAAAAAAATCAATAAAAGACCTTATTAAACTGCATAGAAATTACAATATTAAAATCGAGCATTCTCTATTTTTAAGAGAGCCTCTTTTATTTGCGTTCCCGAAGCGTATCCGTAAAGTTTCCCGTTTGAGCCGACAACCCTGTGGCAGGGAATGATTATCGCGATTGGGTTTTTGTTGTTTGCCATTCCGACAGCCCGCACCGCTTTTGAGTTCCCGCACGCTATTGCGATGTCCTTGTATGTAGCCGTTTTGCCGTACGGAATTTTTAAGAGATTTTTCCACACGCTTTTTTGAAAGGGCGTGCCTTTCGGATTTATCGGCACGGTAAATTTTTGCCTTTTGCCGTCTAAATATTGGAAAAGCTCCTCAAAGGCTTTTTCAATGGTTTCGCTCTTTTGCCCGTCGGGCGCGACAAAATCTTTCGGGCAGAAAGACAGCCTTGTGATGAAGCCGTTTTCTTCTTCTATTATGATTTTTCCCAAAATTGTGTCGCGTGCGGATTTCATATGAATGTCAATTATTTATAAAATTGCAGAAATTCTTTGTTTTGTCCAAACTAAATTTTGCCGCCGCGCCCGTTTTATTCTTTTAATGCTAAAATTTTTGAAAAAATAGGCTTGCGCCAACTGCCTTTTGGGTACTTTATTTAAAACTTTTTTATAGAAAGTATTTTTGGCATAAATATGGACTGGATTCAAAATTTGTTTTTCGGAACGGGAATTGCGCACAGCGTGGCAGTTTTGGCGCTTGTCATCTTTTTGGGCGTTGCGCTGGGAAAGTTTAAAGTGGGGGGGATTTCTCTCGGGGTTACGATGGCTTTGTTTGTGGGCATAGTCGCGAGCCATTTCGGAATGCGCATAGAGCACAATGTTTTGAATTTTGCCAAGGAATTCGGTTTGATATTGTTTGTTTTTGCGATAGGCTTGCAGGTTGGTCCGAGCTTTTTCTCGTCTTTTAAAGAGGGCGGGTTGAAAATGAACGCGGTTGCGGTTTTTCTTGTCGCAATGGGCGTTTTGACTTGCATTGCGCTAAAATTCATTACGGGGCTTCCCATTGAAACAATGGTAGGCATTATGTCCGGTGCGGTTACAAACACTCCGGGGCTTGGCGCCGCAACGCAGACTTTTGCAGAGCTTAATCCGCAGGGCAATCCGTCCGCCATATCGATGGGCTATGCCGTTGCCTATCCGCTTGGCGTAATGGGCGTTATAGGCTCTCTTCTTCTCATAAAATTCATTTTTAAAATCAACATCGAAAAAGAAAACGCAAGCCTTGCGAAAAGCTCTCAGGACGCCGTTGACGCCCAGAGAATTTCATTGGTCGTCAAAAATCCCGCAATCGACGGGAAACACATACACGAACTCCGCGATTTGATTTCAAAGAACTTTGTAATATCGCGAATTTGCGGCGCGGACGGGGAAATTGTCGTGCCGAGCCCCGATTCTGTTTTGACTTTGAACGACAAGATTTTGGTTATTACCGCAAAGCGCGACGTAAAGGCGGTAGAGGCGTTTATCGGCGAAAAAATAGACATGTCATGGGACAGGCTGAAAGCCTACATGGCGGCGCGCCGAATTATGGTCACGAACGCTTCCGTAAACGGAAAAACTTTGTACAGGCTCGGCTTGTACGACGGCTTGGGCTTTAACATCACAAGGGTAAACCGCGCGGGTATCGACCTTGTCGCGCACCGCGATTTAAGCCTTCAAATAGGCGACCGCGTGACTATTGTCGGCAGTGAATCGGCAATCAACAACATTGAAAAAAAATTGGGCAACTCCATGACAAATCTCCGCCATCCGAACATTGTCCCGATTTTTTTGGGGATTTTCCTCGGAGTTTTTGTCGGCTCGATTCCGTTCCACTTCCCGGGCATTCCCCAGGCTGTCAAGCTGGGCTTGGCGGGCGGGCCATTGGTTGTCGCCATTTTGCTTGGAAGGTTTGGCTACAAGCTAAATCTTGCCACATACACCACCGTCAGCGCAAATTTGATGATAAGGGAATTTGGCATTGCTCTATTTTTGGCGGGTGTCGGTCTCGGCGCAGGCGAAGGATTTTTGGACACTGTCTTGAACGGCGGCTACAAGTGGATTGCCTATGGCGCGATGATTACCGTTATCCCCGTAATGACGGCGGCATTTTTGGGCAGGCTGTTTTTCAGGCTTGATTATTTCACTTTGATGGGCGTGATTTCAGGCTCTACGACAAATCCTCCTGCGCTTGCCTACTCAAACGCGGCGTCTCCCAACGACTTGCCCGCCGTCGGCTATTCAACGGTATATCCGCTTTCGATGTTTTTGAGGGTGTTGTCCGCCCAGCTCTTAATCATATTCTTTTTATAATCGCGGCAATCTTTTAATCCAATTTTATATTTGACAATAATTGGGAATGTAGGATTATGTTTATTTTCTTTTTAGTGAGCAATTATCGAAAAATATGCTAAATTTTTCAGAACAATGTATGGATATGGCCCGCGCTATTTTGGGCCGCAACTTGGAATCCGTCAATGAAGACGGCACAATATCTCCCCTCGACGGGGAAACTTCGTCCCCCGATGAACAGGGGCATGCGGCTTTCGCTCTCGGCGAATTTTACAGGGCTACGGGCGAAACCAATTTTAACGGCTTTGACATTGTCGATCTCGCCTCCCGCTGCATTACTTCCCAGGCGTTTTCCGATTCCGACGCTGAAAACGGCATAGGCTACTCCGCGCTCGGGCTGCTTTCTTTCGGGCCCGCCAAAGACCGCAACCCTGTCTGGGAAAAGCTTTCGGAAGAAACCCGCAAGGTTTTGGACCGCCAGCTTTTGGCGCGCACCGACTACGAAAATTCCTACCAGATTTTCAACATCGCAAAGGCGGTTGCCCGCTTTTCGATGGGGCTTAGCAAAAAGGACGAAACGGGCAAGCTGATTGACAGGTTTTTGGAGCGCATACAGGCGACTTCTTCCGCAAACTATTTTGACGACAAGGTTGAAGACCGAATTACGGGCGTTTTCGACTTGGCAGGAATATCGTCTTTTGTGTTTATCCGCCAAGCTTTACAGCTCCATGCAAACATACATTTGCGCGACCGTAAAATTCCGTCTCTGCGCACTTTCGCCGAAAAATACTTAAAGCTTCTTCCCGACATTGTGAGAGCCGACGGGCTTGGTTGGGCGTTCGGCAGGGGGCTTGGCGCGTACAGCCAGATGTACTGCATTTCGATGATTTTGCAGGCAATGCGCGATGGCTGGATTGCGGAAGAAAAAATGGCGGACTACATGGATATTCTCCGCCGCCTCTTCCAGTTCTTCTTCATGACCTACCTCGACCAGGAAAACGGCTATATGGTCGTCCGCGACGCGGAGCGCACTTCCGATTCCTCTTCAACCAGAATGGTTAATTTTGACGCCGCACGCTACTTGTGCCAGTGGTCGCGCCTTGCAAAATGCGTTGCGCGCCCGTTGCAGGTAAAGCCCCGCTTGGTAAAGAGCTTCGGAAAATATGTTTCTTTTGACTCATCGCAGAAAAAAGAGCAGGGCATATTCATTTACCACAATGCAGAAAGCGGAATGCATTTGCATCTCCCACTGATTTCTCCGGGAGTTTCAAACACCTCTTCATCGCTTGCGTTCCCTCACATGACGGGCATTTTCGACTGGCCCGCCGACCGCTATATGCCGATTCTTGTCCCCGAACTCGTTTTTGACGGCAAAAAGACTGTGCCTTCTTATTACGGCAAGCGTTGCACGACGGGCATCGGATTGCGCAATTCGTACTTTTTCAGATACGAACAGCCGGAGCTTATTTCTTCCGACGGCGAAATTTTAAACGGCATCGGTTCTTGCAAGGTCAACTGGACTTTTTCGGGCGACAAAATAACTGCCGACTTCATCTATTCCGTAAAACAGCAAGTCAAGCTTGATTCAATGCGTTTTGTGGTCGCCATTGCTTCTCCGCACAGCGAATACCATGTCCCCACAACCTACGCAATCGGTGAAAACGGCTTGGGCATAGGTGTTGAAAAAGACGATTTCCAAGCGGAATGGATAGACACGCAGGTTGTTACGGAAGATCCCGCATACCGTACTTTCTGGGGCAATATCCACTATCTGCAAATTCTTGAAAGGAAGCATCCGATGGTTATGCGTCCAGGAATGCAGTATCGTTTGACTGTTTCTTTCCAGCCTGACATAACGTTTGCCGAAGCATAATTATTTTGCATGAAATCAGGGGTGATACTCCGCTTCCTAAAAAAAATTGCAGTAGTCATGTACGTTTATGTACACTCCTACTGCAATTTTTTTCGGAATGCTCGTCTGACCCCTGATTTGATGCAAAATAATAAATAAAAGAGGCGTGAAATTATGTTTCTCCGCTTCGTAAAAAATCGCAGTAGTCATGTACGTTTATGTACACTCCTACTGTAATTTTTTCGCGTCTCGTCTGACCCCTGATTTGATGCAAAATAATAAATAAAAGAGGCGTGAAATTAT
>OHMU01000038.1_pt1 | contig 109706 bp, 84 predicted proteins | sample 1569441 | NCBI WGS metagenome assembly OHMU01 (sample SAMEA3879527, study PRJEB24766) | human gut metagenome | biome: human-associated habitat; feature: feces | place: USA | collected 1985/1987 | reverse complement strand
CAACTTCGTATTACTCTATAAAAATTAAATAGCATTAGAGGCATTGTAGGACTTTCGTCCTCTTTGCCTCCCTTTTTTTCTATTTCTTCTACCCTCATCCCACTATCTTTGACGATGAGCGAAATTCTTGCACCTCATACTTGCAAACAAAAAAGCCGCAAAAAATTGCGGCTTTTTAAAATGGCGGAGAGGATGAGATTCGAACTCACGATAGGGTTTTAAAGCCCTATACCGGTTTAGCAAACCAGCGCATTCGGCCACTCTGCCACCTCTCCGTCTTATTTTTCCAAATCTGTTTTAGCAAATTTGAAAGTATGAAAGAAAACAATATATTGGCGTTTTAGGCAAGCAAAATTTTGCGTTTTTCCAAAAAAAATCTACGCCCTTATGAGTTTATAAAAAGTCCGAATGTCGCTTATGATTGAGTTTATGCAATTTTCAGGCAAAGTTTCGTGAAGGCATGAAACCCTGCCAAGTATGTCCAAAAACACGTTTTGTATAAACACATCGGAAATATTTTTTATTTCTCCGTTTTTTCTCGCCCTGTTTAGCACATTTTTTTTCAGAAACAGCGACCATTCTCGCGCGGAGTTTTTCAGCCTTGAATCCCGCATGAGAACTTCCGCGTAAAGCAGGTTATATTTCAGAACGTCTATCTTTTCGCCCGCAATTTCAGAAAGCATTTTAATGACGCGTTTCAAGTTTTTTATGAACTGCTCTATGCACTGCTCCAAGGAAATTTCCCCAACGTCCGTTAAAAATTCCTCCAAAAAGAATTTCTTGCACGACTCGAAAACCAATTCGGACTTGTCGTCGAAATACTTGTAAATCAAGCCGCGCGATATGCCGATTTTTGCGGCGATGTCGCTTATTGAAACGCTGTCATAGCCTTTTTTTAAGAGCAATACGAAAGTGTTTGCGAGTATTAAATCTTTCGTGTTTTTCATTTCAAGCCCTTTGAAATTGCCATAATCGGGAAGTAATGGCAGTAATAGCCGTAGCGCAGCATAAATCCGCGCGAAAGCTCTTTGCCCTGCGGCAGGGGCGCGCCGTTTTGCAAATCGACTTTCGCCCCCAAGCCGTAGCCGGGAAAGCCCGACCCAGTGAATTCAAATTCCTCCCAAGTGCCTTCTTTTGTCTGCGAATTTTCCAGAAATTTTATGCCTTTTACGAACGCTTCGTCACCATAGCCGAACGACCCGAGCGCAATCAAAGCCCAAGCGGTTTGCGACGCCGTCGAAACTCCCGATTTTCCCGCGCTTGACGGGCTCATGTAAGTTTCCGCGGTTTCGCCCCAACCGCCGTCTTCGTTTTGCTTTGACAAAATCCAGTCGAGAGCCTTTTTTACGCGCGGATTTTCGACCGTCTCTCCCACTCTTGCCAAGGCGGTCAAAACACACCATGTCCCGTAGATGTAGTTGACGCCCCATCTGCCGAACCAAGAACCGTCTTTTTCCTGTTCATCGTACAAAAATTTCAAGGCATTTTTCATTGCAGGATGCTCCTTGGAATATCCGCACATGCTAAGAGCCTCGATAATATGCGCAGTGACGTCCGCGCTTGGGGGGTCCAAAACTTCCCCGAAATCGCAAAACGGGATTTTTGTCACGATTTCCTTGTTGTTGTCCTTGTCGAATGCGCCCCAGCCGCCGTTTTCGGACTGCATTGCCAAAATCCAGCCTATTGCGCGCTCAATGACGGAATCAATTTTTTCAATCCTCACGTCGCCATCGGGCAGTATGTTGCGGAATTTTTTCAGCGCGCAAATCGCGACTCCCGTGTCGTCGATGTCGGGATAGAACTTGTTTGCCCTTTCAAAAGACCATCCGCTCGGCTTAACCTGGTTTCCGACAAGCACCGCCCAGTCTCCATAATGGTCGTTTTCCTTTTTCAAAAGATAATCGACAGCCTTTGCGACTCCCTCGCTTTCCCAGCTTTCGCCCGCGTCAAGAAGCGCGTTCAGCGCAAGCATCGTGTCCCAAACGGGGCTTTCGCTCGCCTTTATGCGTATGCCCTTTTCATTCGGCTCCGACCAGTGCAAATTGACGGCGTTCAAGGCAAGCTCCATATTTTTCTGCGTAAAGCCGAACCCGCTTATGTGCATTGCGATTATTCCGTAAATCCACGGAGGCTGTATGCCTCCCCAATAACCGTCTTCGTCCTGGTGCTCCAAAATCCATTCCATGACCTTGCGCTTTGCCTGTTTTCTGAACGGATTCCACCCGAGAAATTTATTGTAGGCGCGCAAAAGCTTGTCGCTTGCCAAAAAGAAATTTTCCCATGAAAAGAATTTTGTGTCGCGGTTTGAAAATCCCCACTGCTTGTATGTTCTGCCGTTCGGGAAAAGCTCGTCGCACCTTAATTTTTCATCGAGAATTTTTACGGGCTTTTGCGAGAGGACTATCGTAAGCGGCATCATTGTCGCGCGCGCCCAGCATGCAAACCTGTAAATGTTAATCGGCAGAAACTTAGGCAGAAATATTATTTCGGGAGGAAGTTCGGGAGTTTCGTCCCAATCCCACTCGCCAAAGAGCGCGAGCCAATATTTTGTGAAAACCCTTATGTGCTTCTGCCATTCGTGCTTCAAAAGCCATTCGCGCGCGCGCTTCATATAAGGCTCGTCGGGAGAAGACCCCGTTATGCGCAGGGCGTAATAGCATTCAACGGTCGTGTTTATGTCGCCGTTATTGGCGTTGAAATAGACGTCCCAAGAGCCGTCCTGCCTCTGGTTGTTTTTGATGTACTCCAAAATCGCGGCATTTTTGGGATTTTCAAAGCCGCAGAAAACCGAAGCCATAATCCACTGCGCTTCCATGCAGCAGTTGGTTTCAAGAGGGGCATTCCAGTATCCCTCTTCGTACTGGTTCTTATAAAGCCAGTCGATTGCGCGTTTCAAACATTCTTTTAAATTTTCTGATTTTACACTGTCCATTATTCGGGAAATAAAAGTGAACGATTGTTCACTTGTCAAATAAAAAAGTGAACAATCGTTCACTTTTTTAACGCGTAAAATTTACGCTTCGATGCAAAAAAAACGCCCCCGTTTCAGGGGGCGTTTTTGATTTGCAATAAAAAAATTAACGCTTTTCGGAAACGAATTTATAAAATTCCTCGTAAACCGAATCTGAATTTTTAGGGCCTTTCGTGCCTTCGGGATAGAAAATAACCGACATCGTGTTTTCGCTTTTAAGCCCCGCGATGGAATTGTCGTCTATATTGACATATGAAACTTCCAAACCTGTGCCTTCGAGCGAATTTTCATCAACCACAAAATCTATGTTGTGCGCCGAAACCCTCACTAAATCGGTTGCGACATTCTTTACAGGCTGGCTGTTTTTGCGCCCGAATTTCAGTTCGCGGATTTTCGCGCCGTTTGCCATGGCAATCGCCAAATGCCCCAAGCCGATGCCCAAAACGGGATATTTCTTTTGAAGAGCCTTTATGTTTTCCAAAACAGAGGCGCAAACCAAACCCGCTCCGCTTGAAACAAACACGCAGTCGGGATTTGACGCCTCGATTTCCGAAACTTCCGCGCTTGACGGGAAAACCTGCAAGTCAAAGCCGTTGTACGCGAGCGTCTGCAAAATTGAATTTGCCGCGCCCAAATCAATGACTGCGCATTTTTTCAGGGGCGTTTTGCGGACAGACTTGTAAATATCGGTGCCGCTTACCGAAAACGGAGCAATGTTTGAATCGTCAAACTTGTATTGAGACTTGCAGGACGCACCAAAATCCTTGCCGACAAAGCCATTCCACGACTTCGCAAGCTCAACCGCCTTGTCTTCCGAAATATCTTCGGTTGAGAGGCACGCGCCCATTGCGCCGCCGCGCACAATTTTCATTGCGATTGCGCGGGTATCCAAGCCTTCAATGCCCGGAATGCCGTTTGAAACGAGATAATCGTTCAATGACCCTTCGCTTCTCCAGTTGCTTACAATGGAGCTGTTGCGCATAACAGCCAAGCCTTCAATCCAAACCCTGCCGCTCTGCGCGTCGGCTGAATTTACGCCGTAGTTGCCGACTTCAACCGCGGTAAGCACCATGATTTGCCCTGCGCTTGCGGGGTCGCTTATAAGCTCCTGATAGCCCATAACCGCGCTGTTGAAGGCAGCCTTGCCCACTCTGGTTGTCTTTGCGCCGAACGAAGAGCCTGTAAACACTGTTCCGTCGGCGAATGCCAAAATTGCCTTACCCATAAAATTATTCCTTTGAACCGTTAACCATTTTCATATAATCTTGCAAAGACTGCACGCTCATTTCCTTTTCGCGCATTGCCTCGATGCCCTTTACCGCGACGTTTGCCGCCATCATTGTAGTCATTGTGCAAACTTTTTTAAGCAATGCCTCCTGGCGGATTTTGTTTTCGTCAAGGCGCGGAGTCATTCCGGACGGAGTGTTTATGATTAAGTCCATTTCGTCGTTTTTAATCATGTCGATGACGTTCGGGCGCGCCCCTTCGTTCAACTTGTATGTGCGGGTTACGGGTATTCCGTTTTCAGAAAGAAGCTTCGCCGTTCCCGAAGTCGAGAAAAGCTTAAAGCCGAGAGCAACAAGCCTCTTTGCAATTTCCAAAGCCATCGGCTTATCGTGGTCTTTAACCGACAAGAATGCGTTGCCCGACTTTGGAAGAGAAGGCTGGGCGGCGTCCTGACTCTTTGCAAAGGCAGTCAGCAAGTCGGGACCCAAGCCCATTACTTCGCCCGTGGAGCGCATTTCGGGACTTAGCATAATTGTTGCGCCCCTGAAGCGCACAAACGGGAACACCGATTCCTTTACGGCGACAAAAGGAACTTTCACTTCCTTTGTAAAGCCCAAGTCTTTCAGCTTTTCGCCGGCCATTACGCGCGCGCCGATTTTCGCAAGCGGAACACCGATTACTTTCGAGCAGAACGGAACAGTGCGCGATGCCCTCGGATTTACTTCGAGCAAATAAAGCTCGTTGTCCTTTATCGCAAACTGTATGTTCATAAGCCCGACAACCTTCAATTCCTTTGCGAGGGCGTAAGTTGCCTGCCGCACCTCTTCAAGCATTTTTTCGGAGAGCGTGTGCGGGGGAAGCACCATTGCCGCGTCGCCCGAATGCACGCCCGCGTACTCGATGTGTTCAAGCATTCCGCCAACAACGGTTGTTTCGCCGTCTGAAATTGCGTCAACGTCAAGCTCGATTGCGTCTTCAAGGAATTTGTCAAGAAGGACAGGCTTGCCTGGCGCCGCTTCAAAAGCCTCGCGGATTACCTTTTTCATGTCGTCCATGTTATAGACTATGAACATGCCTCTTCCGCCCAAAACGAAGCTTGGTCTTAACAAAATCGGGAAACCAATCTTGCCCGCAAGTTCGTAAGCCTGCTCGGGATTCATTGCAGTCGCGTTTACGGGCTGCTTCAAATGGAGCTTGTCGAGAATTTCCTTGAATATTTCGCGGTCTTCGGCGGCATCGATGGATTCAGGGGAAGTCCCGATGATGTTTACGCCGTTTGCCTTCAATTCGCTCGCCAAGTTTAGCGGAGTCTGCCCGCCGAGCTGGACGATTGCGCCGTCGCAATTTGTCTGCTTGTAAACTTCCAAAACGTCTTCAAGAGTGAGAGGCTCGAAGAAGAGCTTGTCGGAAGTGTCGTAGTCGGTTGAAACGGTCTCGGGATTTGAATTTACGATGATTGTTTCGTATCCGGCTTCGCGGAGCGCAAACGAGGCGTGGACGCAGCAATAGTCGAACTCGATGCCCTGCCCTATTCTGTTCGGACCGCCGCCGATAATCATGATTTTCTTCTTGTCGGAATGCTTGATTTCGCTTTCCGCGCCGTAGGTGGAATAGTAATACGGATTTACCGCGCTGAATTCTCCCGCGCAAGTGTCAACAAGCCTGTAAACAGTGTTGATGCCCCATTCTTCGCGCAATTTTTTGATGTTGCGGATTTTCGTGGAACAGATGTCGGCTATCTGCAAGTCGGTAAAGCCCGAAGATTTTGCCTCCTGCAAAAGCTCTTTTGTCATGTTCAAAAGACCCGATTTACGCAAATTCTTTTCGGTTTCGACAATTTCTGATATTTGGCGTATGAACCACGGGTCGATATTGGTAAGCTCGCAAATTTGCTCCTCGGTCATTCCCGCCAAAAGCGCGTAGCGGATATAAAACATTCTGTTTGCCGTCGGACGAACCAAATTCTTTGTGATTTCAGAAATGTCCGAAACTTCAAAGCCTCCGAACTTTCCGCCGCCGCCCAAGCCGCGCGCGCCGATTTCCAAGGAGCGGATTGCCTTTTGAATTGCCTCCTTGAAAGTCCTGCCAATCGACATAACTTCGCCGACGGATTTCATGGAGCTTGTCAAAGTATCGTCCGCGCCCACGAACTTTTCAAATGCAAAGCGCGGATATTTTGCGACGATGTAGTCAACCGTAGGCTCAAAGCTTGCGGGAATTGTCTTTACAATGTCGTTTTTAAGCTCGTCCAACGTGTAGCCGACCGCGAGTTTTGCCGCCATCTTTGCAATCGGAAAGCCCGTTGCTTTTGAAGCCAAAGCAGAAGAGCGCGATACGCGCGGATTCATTTCGATAATGACAATCCTGCCCGTCTTGGGATCAGCCGCAAACTGGATGTTGGAGCCGCCCGATTCAACGCCGATTTCGCGAATGATTGCAAAAGAGGCGTCACGCATAAGCTGGTATTCTTTGTTCGTCAAAGTTAGCGCGGGGGCAATGGTGATTGAGTCGCCCGTATGGACGCCCATTGGGTCGAAATTTTCAATGGAGCAAATTACGATGCACTGGTCTTTTTTGTCGCGCATTACTTCGATTTCGATTTCCTTCCAGCCGATAAGGCTTTCTTCAATCAAAATTTCAGTGACGGGAGAGGCTTCCAAGCCGAATGCAACCATTCTTTCAAATTCATCGCGGTTGTAGGCAATGCCGCTGCCCGTGCCGCCCAAAGTAAAACTCGGTCTTATAATTACAGGATAACGCTTGTGCTCTTCAATCCAGCTTACCGCCTCTTCCATAGTATGGACAACCGCGCTCTTAGGCACGTCCAGACCGATTTTTATCATCGCTTCGCGGAATTTTTCGCGGTCTTCGCCCTTCTCGATGGCTTCCGCCTTTGCGCCAATCATTTCCACGCCGTACTTTTCGAGAATGCCCATGCGGTAGAGTTCCGTGGAAAGATTTAAGCCTGTCTGCCCGCCCAAAGTCGGCAAAAGCGCGTCGGGGCGTTCTTTTGCGATGATTTTTTCCAATGATTCGGGAGTGAGAGGCTCAATGTAGGTTACGTCCGCCATCTGGGGGTCGGTCATAATTGTGGCGGGATTTGAATTTACAAGAATTACCTTGTACCCTTCCTCTCTCAATGCTTTGCAGGCTTGGCTTCCCGAATAGTCAAATTCGCAAGCTTGGCCGATTACGATAGGCCCTGAGCCTACAATCAATATACTTTTAATATCTGTACGTTTTGCCATATTTTTTCAACGCTTATAATTCCGTTGAAAAATGTATTGGAAAGCTTTTTAAAACAATGTCAACACACTAATACAAATATGTCTTAATTTTTTGAAAAACTTACAAAATTGTAATGTTTTTACAAAAATGGAATTATACTCCTCAAAAAATAATTTTTTCACGAAAAACTTGCGGGCACAAAAAAAGCCCCGAAAAAAAACGGGGCTTGAAAAAACTAAAAAACTATTCTTCGGGAACCGCGCTTTTGGGCATTCCCGCATTTATGTAGTGGTTTATGATAAAGCCCGAAGAAACTTGCGAAAATTCCGCGCGGGCGCGTTGGGCAAGCTTTTCGATTTCGGCTTTTGAAGCGTTTTTATCGGGAGCAGCAAAAGACTTTGCAAAAACAACAAAACCTTCGCCCGACAAAGTAACCATAGGCGAAACTTCGCCCGCCTTCATCATGGGCAAAGTTCTTGCCAATGCTCCGTAAAACTTCGCGTTTTCCATGCCCATCGACATCGGATTTGCAAACGAGAACTTTTCAATGTCCTTTACTTCAAAGCCGTCCGCTTTCGCCGCCGATTCAAATGCCTTGGCATCGGCTTTGGAAGCCTTCATTTTTTCGGCGAAATCCTGCCCTTTTTTGGAGAACAATTCGGATTTTTTCTGAGCCAAATAAGCGCGCTCCACTTCCGCTTTAACCTGCGCAAATTCGGGCAGATAAGACGCCTTGCTTTCGCGGAAGAACACCAAGTACGCCCCGTCTTCGGCGGCAACGGGATCGCAGTAAAACTTCTGTTCGTTAAGCTCAAAGCCTGCGTCAAACACTTCGGCGGGAATGCCGTCGGGCTTCTTTTCGTCGGGGCGAACCAAAGGCAGGGATTTCAAGTCGAGCTTGGCGTCCGACAGAATTTTCTTAAACTCTGCCGAAGCAAACTTGACGTCGGAATCGTAAATACCGGTCAAAATTTCGTCAGCCTTGGAAAGAGCGCGGTTTACCGCATTTGCATTTTTCAAGTCCTTCACGACCTCCGCCTTTACGTCCTTCAAGTCCTTGGCTTTAATGCCCTTCTCGTCCTGTGTCAAATACTTGCGGATTGTGGAGCGGTAAAACTTTTCGATTTCTTCTTCGCTGAAATTTTCATCTGCAACCGCAAAATCCTTTGCGGGAATGAACGCGACATCCAAAGCAACCGCGGCGGGAACTCTGAATGACTCCTTGTTAAGCTCAAAATACTTCTGCAATTCTTCCTCTGTCGCCTTTGTCTTAGGATTGAATTTTTCGTAATTTAAAGACGCGACCAAAACATTCCAAACGCCGTTTTGCTCTTCGTAAAAGCGCGAAACTTCAACGTCGGACACATAGCCCGGACCCGCAAAAAGCTTTTCCATCGAGCGCACAACCGCGACAGAAGCCATCATCGCCGCGAACTTGTCTTCGTCAAGTGCCATGCTCTTTGTAAACGCGGTTGAAAATTCCTTCCATGCGGCGGCGTCAAACTTGCCGTCTTTTTGGAACTTGGGCAAAGACTTTACAAAAGCTTCAAATTCTGAATTTGAAATGCGGTTTACGCACATTTTTTTCGCGGCATAGCCCAAATACGCGCTTTTAAGCATTGCTTCCGTAAGCGAATTCTGGTCAATCCTCGCGTCCGAAAGGCGCAAATCCAAAACAGCCTGACGCTGGAGCTGCGCCATCTGGTACTGGTCGTCGAGATTGTAGCCGTAAAAATTCTTTCTGTTTACCGTCGCCGACGCTTCGTTGCCGCCGAAGAACGGAATGGAAGAGCCAATCGTAAACACGAAAGCTATGATAATCACGAAAAGCAGCACAGAAAAAATAATTTTATGGTGCTTTTGAAGTAAAACCTGTATCCAAGTAATCATAAATGCAATATAAATTTTAAACGGTAAAACTTAAAGGCTTTTTAAGATATGTCAACAAAACAAAATATCATAATCGTTTAAAATTGCTTGAAAAAAACGCCTTTATAAAAAAGACTTACCAAATGGCAAAATTGGAAACGGCATTTGTTCTCGGAGCGGGACTTGGAACGCGCCTGCGCCCTCTCACGGCAGACACCCCTAAGCCTATGCTCAAAGTGAAGGGAAAGCCGCTAATCGAGCATATTTTTGAAAAGCTGGCGGCGGCGGAGATAAAAAACATAATCATAAACACCCACCACGCCCCGCAAAAATATTTGGAATATTTTGCGTCTCCATATTACGGCGGAGCAAAAATTACATTTGTAAACGAGCCTGAATTGCTCGACACGGGCGGAGGCTTAAAAAACATACTTCCGCTCTTTTGCCACGAAAGCGGAATTTTGGTCTATAACGGCGACATTTTTTGGGAAGGCGACATTTCAAAATTCATAAGGCATTTTGAAGAAAGCAAAAAATCCGCCTCTCTTATTTTGAGAAGCGAAGGCGCAAACAAAAACGTGGCGGTAAAAAACGGCTGCGTTTCGGATATGCGTTTTGAAATCGGCGCAAGATATGATAAACTTATGCAGTTTACGGGAATTTTTGCCTGCAAAAAAGAATTTTTGGACATCGTAAAGAACACACCGCAAAAGAAATTTTCAACAGTAAAATCCCTTCTTGAAATGATAAAGCTCGACGAAAACTCCGTCGAAGCATACGAGGACAATTCAAACTGGACGGACATAGGCACTCCGTCGGAATACGAAAAAATAAAATGAATGCTGATTTTTTGAAGTCTATTGGGTTTGAGATGCTTGGCGGTTTTGAAAAAATCCAAAAAGGGGGAAGCGCGCGCGCATTTTTCAGATTTTCCGACAAGAATTTGGGCAGTCTCATTTTCTGCGAGTATTCGGGAGAAAAAGAGGAAAACTTTCTGTACGCCGACATCGCCGAATTTCTATCCCGAAACGGCGTGAGCGTCCCCAAAATACATTTTCACGACAAGCATAAAAGAATGCTTGTAATGCAGGACGTTGGCAAAACCGACCTGCTCGATTTCTGCAAAACCGCGGAAAAATCCGAAATGTCGAAATTCTACAAAAAAGCCCTTTTAAACGCCGCAATCCTGCACGAAGAAGCCACGAAAGCGCACTTAAAAAATCCCGTAAAACTCATGGCAGGCTTTGACGAAAGCCTTTACGAATGGGAGAGAAATTATTTTTTTGAAAACCTGATTGAAAACCGATTAAAACTGAACTTGGAAAAGCCTCTTGAAGAGTGGAAGAAAATCAGCCCAATACTTAAAGAACAGACTTTGATACACCGCGATTTACAGTCGCAAAACGTGATTGTAAATGGCGAAAATGTGTTTTTCATCGATTTTCAAGGAATGCGCTTAGGCTCGTTTTGGTACGACTTGGGCTCTCTTTTGTTCGACCCCTACTGCGAAAAGATGGCAGGCGAACTCCGCGAAGAGCTTGCCAATTTTTACTGCGAAACGCGCAAAATTGCTTTCGACAAAAACGCCTTTTATGCGGCGTCTTCGCAAAGGCTCATGCAAGCTCTTGGAGCGTACGCCTACCTAAGCGGCGTCAAAAACAAGCCCGAATACTTAAACTACATCACCCCCGCGCTGAAAAATTTAAAGGAATGCGCAAGAAACGCAAATCTTGCCAAAACTTTTGAAATTGCCGAAATTGCGCAAAAAAAGCTTGAAGAAACGAAATAAAAGCCAAAACTTCCATTCCATGTCTCAAACAGTAAAAGAACGCAAAATGCGCCGCAGTTATTTTTTCATATTCTGCTACACGCTTGTCGCAATTATGGTAATAATGCAGTTTGCGCTTATCGCGTGGATGGAATTTTTCAGCTAAGGCTTTCTTATAAGAAATCCGCCCGCAAGCGCGGTTAGCGGCGCAACCAAAACCAAACCGAAAGAGCCTACTATCGTTTTTACGCACTCGGAAGCCACATAGGGATTGTTTATGAAATCGTCGGGACTTGTGCCCTGAGCCAAAAAAGCCATCATAAGCGTCAAATACCCACCCGCGTATGCCAACAAAAGAGTGGTTGACATCGTACCCACAACGCTTCTTCCCATGCGAAATCCCGCCGACACAAGCTCCTTAAAAGAAATGCATTTGTCGCGCAAATAAACTTCCTGCATTCCTGCGGCAACGTCCATGCTTAAATCCATCACCGCCCCCGATGAGGACAAGAATATCCCGCCAATAAAAAGCTCCGACAAGTTCAAATGCTCAAAGCCCGAATAAAGCAAGGCTTGCGAAAACGGCATAACCGCCCCGTTTATCGAAAATAATTTTGTAAAGACTGACGCCATCACGCAACTTGCAAAAATTCCCGCCATGGCCCCGACAAACGCAGTAAGCCCTTTGCGCGTAAATCCCGCAACCAAAAACAAAATCGCCCCCGTCAAAATAAACACCGCAAAAAGCGAAACCCATATCGCGCTGTACCCCATAAGGCAAAGCGGAACAACAAGCTTCCAAATGACAAAGCAGGCAAGCGCAAACGAAACCAATGCCTTAAACCCGACAAATCCCCCGAAAATCACAAGCAACACGGCAAAGATTAAAAAGAGCCATATTGTCAAATCCTTCCTGTAATAATCTTGCGCGTTTATAGCGTCAACCTTGGGGTCTGAGCCGTTCAAAATCGAAACCCACACTATGTCCCCCTCCTTGAACATTTTGTCAAGATCCATCTGAGCGCGCAAAATGTTGCGTGCCTCAAAAATTTCCCCCTTGAAGGAACCGCCGAGAATTTCAACTTTGAGAGACTGGTAGCCCTTCTTCAAAATCCCGATTTCGTCAATCGAAGAATTGTCAACTTTAACGACCTTTGCGCTGCATTTCTGCCCAAACCCGTCTTCCCCGCTTGGATATAAATCCAAAAAATACAGAAAAACACAAACTCCCGCAAAAACAATTACGGAAATAAAATCATGCGCCTTTATCTTACGCGACATCTATTTTTCCAAGACTGCCTTTAAATTTTTCGCTATGTCGGTATTGTCGAACATTCCGCTAAAAATCGAGGAGTTCACCCCATAAGCGGAAGTCGCGACCGGCAGGGCTGTGTGCGCGTTTGAAGTCCAAGCAATTCCAGCCTTGTTGTTGAAAATCCGAAGGGCGGAATTGGCAAGTGCGGAAGAATCGGGATTTTTTTTCAAACGCTCAAAAGCCGACTTCAATTCGTTCGTTTCAGCAGTCGAAAGGCGCATTGGCTCATCTTTGGGCGCGCCAAATTTTAGAGCGAAGCTTTTTTCAATTATAGGCTTAATATCGTCAAAAACCGCTTCGGAATTTGATTTTACGAAATCTTTTATTTTGTTTTTAAAAGAGTCGTAAGAGCAAGTCTGGTTTTTCAGCCTTTCGGGATAGAGCTTGTAGCCCGTGCCCGCAAAGCCAAGAGTAAGCCCGCCCGTTTCGTGGTCTCCCGTTATTACAATCAGCGTTTCTTTCGGATGCTTTTTTGCAAACGCAAAGGCTTCGCCAACCGCCCTGTCAAACTCCAAGATTTCGCCAATCGTGGTTGCTACATCGTTTGCGTGGCACATCCAGTCGATTTTGCCGCCTTCTACCATCATGAAAAATCCCTTCGGGTTGTCTAAAAGCTCGATGCCCTTGCGGGTGAAGTCCGCAAGGCGAAGCCCGTCCTTTTTATCGATGAAATAAGGCATCGCCCAAGCTTTGTTTTCAACCGCAATCACCTTTTTTTGCCCCGATATTTCGGAAAATTCTTTTTCCCCCACAAAAACGGAGTAGCCTGAATTTTTCGCAAGCGAATAAATGTCGCCTTTGAAAGACTTGGCATTTTTGTTGTCATGTTGGGCAATTCCTCCGCCCGCAAAATAATCAAAACCCGAATTTACCAAATCGAGAGCAATTTCATACTCGTTGCCCCTGTTTGAATTATGGGCGTAAAAAGCGGCGGGCGTCGCGTGAGTCAAGGTGACGGAGGTTATAATTCCGACTTTTCTGCCCGACTTTTTCGCCACATACGCGGTTGATGTCAGCGGATTTCCGTTTGAATCGACGCCAATGTAATGGTTTTTGGTTTTTTTCCCGCAGGCAATGGCAGTCGCACTCGCGGCGGAGTCGGTAATCAAAGAGTCGGCAGACTTAGTGAAAGTTATGGACTGCACGGGAAGCGAATTTATGAGCAAATCATCCCCGCCCAAACTCTTTAAGTAGTTCTGCGCAATCATGCGCTGCGGAAGGGACATTCCGTCTCCTATAAACAAAAAAACATACTTCGCCCTCTTGAGCTGCTCCGCAAACAAAACGGAAGAAGCCATCAAAAAAAGGGAGACTAAAAAAATCAAACGCTTAAACATAACAAAAAAACAATAAAGTTTGCGCGGCGTTTTAAGCAAGAAAAAACAATTCATTTTGCGGCAATTCCCGAATATAAAAAATCCGCCAAAGCCCCAAACGGGCAAAATGGCGGATAAATTGCAAATCAGAAAATTATGCCGAATTATTCGAGATGCTGGTTCATGTTTAAAGACGGCATTGTCTCCTTTGAAGAGCATATGCTTTTGGCGGGAACGCCTGCCACGGTGGTATGCGCGGGAACGTCGCACAAGACGACACTGCCCGCCCCTATTTTCGCGCCCATGCCTATTTCGATGTTGCCCAAAAGCTTCGCGCCCGCGCCAATCAAAACGCCAGAGCGGACTTTCGGATGCCTGTCGCCGCACTCGGTGCTTGTGCCGCCCAAAGTGACCTCGTGCAAGATGGAAACGTCGTCTTCGACAACGCTCGTTTCGCCCGCGACAAAGCTTGTAGCGTGGTCGAGCAGTATGCCGCCCCCGAATTTCGCCGCAGGATGAATGTCAACGCCGTAGATTTCAGAAGAAAGGCTTTGGAAATACAAAGCGAGGTGCCTTCGCCCCGCATTCCACAAAACATGCGCCATTCGATGCACGCAAATCGCCTGAAAGCCCTTGAAATACATGACGGGTTCGAGATAGCTTGAGCAGGCGGGGTCGCGGTCGTAAATTGCCACTATGTCGCGCAAAATGTTCCTGCGGACGTCCTCGTTTCTGGAGCATACATAAACAAAAATTTCCCGAACAAGGCTTTCGGGCATTGCCTTTGCGGCGAATTTGCGGGCAATTCTGCACCCTATTGCCTCAAACAAAGTGGCGCGACTTAAAATCACATCTTCAAAAAGCGAAGTCAACGCGGGTTCTTTTTCGGCAACGGATTCCGCCTCTTTGCGGATTTCGCCCCAAACCTCGTCCAATTTTTCCAAAATATCATTCATTTTATTTGCGGAAATTTGCCAAAAATAAAACGCGGACTCAACGCAAAAAAGCTCGATTTAAGCAAAATCGCGAATTTTTCCCTGAAAAACGCAAATTTTTGCCCAAACAGGCTTTAATTGTTTGACTTATTTTAACATCGCTTTTGTTTAGTATTCTTTATTTTATAAGCAAAATGAGCGAAATATCAAAAGCATACAATCCCTCGGAAGTAGAAAACAAATGGTACGCGAAATGGGTCGCGGAAGGCTGCTTTGAAGGCAGACCCGACTCCTCGAAAGAAGCGTATTCCATTGTAATCCCCCCCCCGAACGTAACGGGCGTGCTGACGATGGGACACGTTTTAAACAACACCATTCAAGATATTTTAATAAGGCGCGCCCGCCAGCTTGGCAAGTCTGCGATTTGGATTCCCGGAACGGACCACGCGGGTGTCGCAACCCAGACAAAAGTCGAAAAAGTTTTAAGGCAGGAAGGAACGTCCGCAAGAAAGCTCGGTCGCGAAAAATTCATCGAGCGCGCGAAAGACTGGCGCGACAAGCACGGCGGCATAATAATAGAGCAGCTTAAAAAACTCGGCGCAAGCTGCGACTGGTCGAGGCTTGTGCACACTCTCGACGACGACTACTCCGAAGCAGTGCTTACGGCATTCGTAAAGCTTTACAAGCAGGGATACATTTACCGCGGCAAGCGCATGGTAAACTGGTGCCCCGTAAACTTGACCGCCCTCTCCGACGAGGAAGTGATAATGAAGCACGAAGCGGGCAAATTCTACAAGATGAAGTATGAAATCGCGGAAGAGCCGGGAAAGTACTTGGAAATCTGCACAACGCGCCCCGAAACCATAATGGGCGACACCGCAGTCGCAGTCAACCCCGACGATGAACGCTATGCGCACTTAATCGGCAAGCATTGCTGGCGTCCTTTCCCCCGCGCAAAAATCAAAATCATCGGCGACAAATATGTTGACATGTCGTTCGGCACAGGCGCGCTCAAAATCACCCCCGCCCACGACCCCGCCGACTTTGAAATAGGACAGCGGCACAATCTCGAAATCATCGACATAATGAACCCAGACGCGACGATGAACGAACTCGCAGGCGATGACTTCAAGGGCTTAAACCGCGAGGACGCCCGCAAACTTGCAGTCCAAAAATTAAAGGACTTGGGGCTTTTAATAGAAGTTCAGGACTATGAACACAACGTCGGATATTCCGAAAGGGGCGATGTTCCAATCGAGCCGCGCCTTTCAGACCAATGGTTCTTGAAGTATCCCAAAATCGAAGAAGCCAAGAAAGCGGTTGAAAGCGGGCTTATAAAATTCTGGCCCCAAAGATGGGAAAAGACCTACACTCACTGGCTCGACAACATTCGCGACTGGTGCATTTCGCGCCAAATATGGTGGGGGCACCGAATCCCCGTATGGTACAAAAAAGGCGTTGAAAAAATCGACCTTAAAAACCCGGAACACGTCTATGTGGGAGTAAATCCCCCTGCCGACGCGGAAAATTGGGTTCAAGACGAAGATTCTCTCGACACTTGGGCAAGCTCATGGCTTTGGCCTTTCGCTACAATGGGCTGGCCCGACAAAAAGGCGATGGAAGACAAGTCGCTTAAATACTTCTATCCGACAAGCGACCTTGTGACGGGGCCCGACATCATTTTCTTCTGGGTCGCGCGCATGATTATGGCGGGCTTGGAATTTATGGACGGGGACGATGCGCATAAAATCCCGTTCAAGAACGTATATTTCACGGGAATCATACGCGACATGCAGGGGCGCAAAATGTCAAAGAGCCTCGGCAATTCGCCCGACCCGCTCGAAATTATCGCAAAGTATGGAGCTGACGGGCTTCGCTTCGGCGTAATGAACTGCGCGCCGCAAGGACAGGACATTCTGTTTAGCGAAGAGCGCGTCGAGCTTGGCAGAAACTTCTGCAACAAGCTTTGGAACGCCTGCCGCTTCCGCCAAATGTCGGGAGAAATCGCGGATAATTCGTCGGTTGAAAAAATCGTTTCGCGCATTGACAAGTCAAAGCTCGACTCCGACGACCTTGCGGTTTTGACAAGCCTTATAAACGCCTCCAAGTCCATCGACAAGGACTACGAAGAATACCAGTTCAACTCAATCACCCAGCGGCTCTATTCATTCTTCTGGACGGATTTCTGCGACTGGTACTTGGAAGTCTCAAAATCCCGCCTCTCCGACGAAAGCGCAAAGCAGACGGTTTTGGCAGTCCAAGACTTGTGCCTGCGCTCGTTGATTTTGATGCTCCACCCGTTCATGCCGTTTATAACGGAAGAATTGTGGCACTCCATGGGATTTGGCAAAGACGGAGATTTCATCCAAAACGAAAATCCGCATTTTGAAGAAAAGCTTGCCTCCCTCGGCATAAAGGCTGACGAAAACGCCCTTAAAACAACCGAAGGCTTGCGCGATTTCGCAACAAAAGCGCGCGCTTTGAAAGCGCAGTACAAGCTTGCAAGCAAGCGCGACGTAAAGCTTTATTTCTCGTCGGATAAAGAAAAATCGAAAATCGTGGCTGAAAACTCCGAAAAACTGAAAAAGATTGCGGGAGCCGCTTCCATTGAAATCAAGGCGGAAGTTTCTGATTGCCCCGCGACAATCTGCGCCCTCGGCACAATCTATTTGGACTTGTCGAACTCTGTCGATGCCGATGCCGAAAAGAAACGCCTCGGCAAGGAAAAGGAAAAGCTTGAAAGCCTTATAAAAAGCACGAACGCGCGCCTTTCAAACGAAGCCTTCGTTTCAAAAGCACCCGCAAACGTGATTGAAGGGGCAAAAAAACAGCTCTCCCAATACCAAGAAAAACTTGCGGAAATCGAAAAGCTCTTGGCAAATCTTTAAAGGCATCGTAAAAATCCGCGCAAAACAGTGCGGATTTTTTTTCGCAAACACCGCTATTTTAACAAAACAAAAATTTATGGCTCAAAAAATAAAACTATTTGCAACCGACGTTGACGGGACACTGACGGACGCGGGAATGTATTACTGCGCAAACGGCGACGAATTTAAGAAGTTTAACACGCGCGACGGAATGGGCATAAAGCTCATCCAGGCAAAAGGCGTAAAAACTGCAATCATAACTTCCGAAAATACCGAAATTGTAAGCCGCAGGGCAAAAAAGCTTGAAATCGACTATCTGTTTCAGGGCAAACGCCCCAAAATCGAAACAATTACGGAACTTTGCGGGGAAATCGGCATAAGCCTCGATGAAGTCGCCTACGTCGGGGACGACATAAACGATTTCGAGCTTCTGTCCGCCGTCGGGCTTAAAGCCTGCCCCGCCGACGCCGTAAAAAAAATCGCGGAAATTCCAAACATCATAAAGCTTTCCAAAAAGGGCGGCGAAGGGGCTGTCAGAGAATTTATAGAGCTGATTTTTGAGAAAGGTCTCGCATAAGGCGCAAGAACAATCGAATTTGAAAACCTGCCGCATTGAGGCAGGTTTTTTTTTGCAAAATCCGCGGCATAAAAAATATTTTTCGGCTTTAAAAAATTATTGCACAATCATTTAGTAATAAATTATTATTTTATATCATTACAAGATAATTTTGTTGAAAAAATCATAATAAACTAAAACATAGGCATTATGAAAAAGACAAATAATGAAATGTGGGTTCGCAAAACTATTATTTTAAGTCCGCACTCTCTTGAAATCGCGCAAAAACTGGCAAACAAATGGTACGCGGGCAATCTTTCCGCCTTTATAGCCGCCCGCATTGAAATATCCCAGCAGTGCGAGCACTGCCAAATAAACAACACTTTCAAAAACCAGGTAATAAACGAGGCTCAAAAGCAAAACATATCGGTGAGATAGCCGCGCGAAACTTGGCGGCGCACAGTATTCAAAACATTATTTTTCAATCAGCTCTTTAAGGGCAAGCAAAGACTGCGCATAAATTTCATCCGCCAGAGCTTTCAAATTTGCCTGCATTTTGCCATATTCGCCCGCGGACATTTTTACGCACCGCTCCAAGGCTTCGGAATAACTTGAAGAATCTGAATATATGACGGAGTTTTTGTCGTTAAACCCGTTTATCGGCGCGAATTTCTCCTGAATTACAACGGGCTTCAAAAAGCCGTAAACAAGCTGAAACGCGCCGCTCGTGCCGGTTGTTATGTAGCGCAAATGCGGCGCGAAATCAGGCTCGTAAGAAGTCAAAAAGAAATCCGCCTTTTCAACTTCATCATACATATCTTTAAACGGAAGCGAGCCTTTAAGCTCAACATAGGGCTTTATTTTTTCGGGCAAATTCACTGCCCCCTTCCCCACCGCGATAAGCTTCACGTTCGTTATGCCGCGGTCTATAAGCTTTTCAAACGCGCTAAGAATTATGGAACAATCCCTGCGCTTATCCTGCAACGCGCCAACGACAATGAATTTTACGATGTCTTCGCTTTTATTCGTTATGCGTACATTTCCAAAGTAATGCGGGTTTACCACAACGCTCTTTGCGCCCTTGTAGTCGGGCTTGCGCAGGGTTATGATATTTTCGTCCCAAGTTCCGCCATCGACCGCAGGCTTTATTTCGTGCTCGACAAACAGGGTTTTCTGTCCGGGGAGCTTCTTCGCAAAAAACTCGTACGCGCCGTTATAATCCCTGCCGTTCGAGAGCTTGCCGACCGTTGTCACCAAAATGCCTTTGGCGTTTGACAAGCCCATTTTTGAAAAGAACTTTTTTGCCTTTGAGCGGCTGATGCTGTTTAAAATCAAATTCGGGTCTGAAAACCTGCAAAACACACCCTCTTTCAGCTTTTCGGGATTTACAATGACGGAAACCTTATAACCCAAATCAAGCAAATATTTTGCATAGCCTGGCACAACCTCGGAATGCGACTTCGAACAAGGCTCCCAGACAAAAAACGTGCCGGCATCCGAAAAAGGCTCGGACGCGCCAAAAAACAGATTTTTAAACCAGTCTAAAATTGCCATAAAACTTCATACAAATAAAAACCCTATCCCAAAACAAGTCAAGTTCAGGCGACACAAGACGAAGATTTTAATTAGCCGCAAAATATGTTTTTTCGCAATGTAAAATATATAAAATCCCATAATCCCAAAATATAAGCTAAAAAAAGAAGACTGCCCGAAAAGACAGTCTTCCATTGATTTTCTTGCAATTTATAAAATTACTTTCTTCTGCGATACGCCGCAAACGCGAGAGCCAATGCCCCGAAAATCGCCGCATATGTGGAAGGTTCAGGAATTACGGAAGATCCCGTATAGTAAACAACAAAATCTTTGTATCCTTCGTTTTCGAGGCTGTCTTCAACCGCAAAGATATAAGATTCGTTATCCAAGCCTCTGGTTATGACTTCCATCTGGTCCAAGACTTCATCATATTCAAAACTATACCAATATTCAGCGATTTTGTTTTCAAGGTTGCCGTCCGCGCTCGAAATCAAAACAAAACGTTCGTTCTCGTAATTGCCCGACATTCCCGTAAAATCGACGCTCAAAATTCCGTTGAAAGAGTTATCGATATTGTTTGTAATCTTGATTGCGGAAATACCCGTATCGTCGAATTTATATTCTAAAACGCCGCCAATGCGCTCATCAAGAGAAGTCCACGCGCCGCTCATCATTCTGAAAGTTCTTGTTTCAATGGAAGAACCGCCGCCGACAATGCGCATTATTGCAGTTCCGCTCGAAGCGATGCCGTTGCCGAATTTAAGCTCAGTAAACAAAGCGTCGTTGCCCGAACCGCGAACTTCAAAAAGTCCTGTTCCGCCCAAGTAATCCTTGCCGCCGTATTCGTGAACTTTCATTACAACGCCGCCGCCTTCGCTTGTGCGCAAGGTGGTGTTGCCAGCCATAATGAATTCGCGAACAGCAGTAGATTCGACCATCTGACCTTCCAATGCAATCGTCGTATTTGTAACGATGAGATTATTCTTCTTTTCCGCAGAATCGCTCTTGGAATAGAAGCGGTATGTGCCGGCAGTCGAATTGTTGTTGCCCAAATTGAATGTGTTTATATTTGCAGTGTTGCCGGAACCTTGCATTTCAAACAAGTACATTGCATTGTCGCCCTGAAACAAGCCACTTAAGTGCAAATTCTTTTGGGCTTCAAAAAGTCCGTTCGTGCCAAGCATTCTGATTGCGTAAGTACCGCCCGTATTGCCTTCATTGCCGGGATGGATGTTCATCTGTCCTTTTGAAATGAAAGAAGAGCCGTCGCCCAAGAGCTTGATGCCGACTTCGCCCGAACGCATAGCACCATTCTGAGTACTGTATCCATTGTCTGCATTAGTTGTAAGCGTTGCGCCGTCTTTTACAACATAGTAGCTAACTGCATCTCCGCCTTCAATATCCGACTGTGAGAAGCTTGCGCTGTTTAACGTTGCGTTTACCCCGTTTGAGAACACCAATTCCTGCTGACCGGAAGCATTGTTTGTCAAACGGAAATTCTTGACCGACGTAAATGTTGCAACGCCGATTTCAACCGATGCGACAGAATCGCCCTCGATTTTAGACGAATGCATATTGAAGTCGGAATTTGTAAACGAAAGAGTATTCGTGCTTCCCAAGAAATCAATGTCTATTCTGCTGTTGCCGTGCGAATAAACATTCATGCCGTTTGTCTGGAATGTCGAATTTGTGGCATCGGCAATTGAAATGTTGATTTCCGCTTCAGAAACATTTGTATGATTCCAGCCGCCCTTAACATTAAAATTGCCGCCAATTTGGAATATATTGTTGTCTCCGCTCATAATGAAGTTGGCAGTGCCGCCGAAATCCTCATTTCTTGCAACATCAAATGAACCGACTGTCTGGTACTTTGCATTGCCCTTCATCAAGAAGTTCGTATTCCAAGTGCTGTCTGCATTTGTGCGGGCAAGATTCCAAATGGTTTGACCAAAAGCGGCAAACCTTGCCATATTGTCGGCACTGTCGCCTTCCATTTCAAAGGTGAAAGACCCCATCGTGTGCTGGCTCTTTGGGTTATCCTGTGCGCCCAATACAACATTCTTTGCCGAAACTTTACCGCCGTTTGTGATTGCGAATTTAAAGAAACTTTCTTCGCTCGTTGCCCTGCCGACTTGCAAAGTCAAATCCGCACCGGACATTCCGGAATTTGTAATATCGGAAGAAAAGTCGTAATAAGTTACACCGGTAGCCTTGCCGTCACCCCCCAAAGTAAGAACACCGGCACCGTTCCAAACTGAACCATTTGTAATGACAACCGAATTCTGATAGTCTTGATTATCAGCTCCGGTATTCATAACGTGATTACCCCAGCCGTTGTTTGTGCCGAGATTGTTTATGTTCCAAACATTGTAAGTGGAATTATCAAAAGTGAGCGTACCCTTGCCATTCATTCCCAATGGATTAACTTCTGTATTTCGGTTGAGAGTCGCACCATTTTGGAATACCGCATTGACCTTGCCGACATTGTTTTGGACCGTTCCGACATTAACACTGCCGTTAACCGTACCGCCGTCCACCAAGAATGCCACAAAATCATCAGCAACAGTGTTAGAAGGACTCCACCAACGAATTGGACGATTGGCATCCATCGTCAAAACACCGTTTTTGTTCACTACAACACTCGAACTCCCCGTTATTTCCAAAAACGTATCTTTCGAGCCTGTTGCTACAAAATGCAATGTTGAAATCTGATCTCCTTCTGTATCGCCAATGACAAGCTTTGTGTTATTTTGCAAATACATCGAAGCGTCTTCGAGCATATTGACAGTCTCTCCGCCGACAATTTTAACAGTGGAAGAAGTGGAATTGTTGAGATTCAAAAAAACCTGTCGCGAGGTTGCGTGGTTTCAGTTTTTGACCATTCAATGTCCGACCAATTTATATCGGTAGGCTCCGAAGTTTCAAACTTCCAGTCGTAAACCTGAGCAAAAGAAGGGATAGCCGCAAATGCGACAAGGGTAGATAATGAGGTTAGTGTTAAATTTTTCATAAGTATTTAAATTATAAGATTTGAAATTAAGTTTAAAACCGAAAGATTTACTGTCAACACTTATTTCGTAAAAAATTTCATAACTAACTAAAAATCAACAAACCCATACCTAAAACAATAATCAAACAAAATATAAAACCCGATGCAAACAAGGAAAATTCGCTTAAAACAAAAAAAGTATGGACAAATTCTCAATATAATGTAGATTTCTCATTTTAATAATCGCGAAAACGCGATTCTGTTTTAACGCTTGAGTGGCGGAATGGTAGACGCTGCGGACTTAAAATCCGCTGACTTTAAACAGTCGTACGGGTTCAAGTCCCGTCTTAAGCATAAAAATCCCGAGGCATTGGCGTCGGGATTTTTTGCATAATACCTGTGCCCCGCCCCAACATCATTGCGATAATCCCCGTTTACACCTTGCGCTTATTTCAACCGCACCAATCCGTCCACAAATTACTTTTTTAATTACATGTTCGGATGCGGTTTATTTTTAATACTATTTGAAAAAAATCCATATAGATTTTCAATCCGTACAACATGTAAAATTTTAAATTATTTGAATTCTACCTAATCTATTTTACTTTATCAGCCTTTGCAAAACTATCGGGAAAAGACGCGCCATAATGTCTTCCATAAACTTTTTGTCGCCACACATTCTGCTGAAAAATTCCTCATTGTTTGCGTAGCGAGTTGCGAGTCTTTCAGGGAAAAGCTTATCGTAAACAATCCTGATGGTTTCCCTATCGCTTTTGGCAAACTTTTGCAGCTCGGGATCGTTTACAAGGTCGTTTTCAATTTGTTTTAAGACCTTATCCATTTCGGTAAAACGAGTTCCGAATTGCTTGTTGATATCGTCAACAATTAGCGAAAGTTTATCTTTTTTAGGTTCTGATTTTTTGCCGGCGCCTGTCATTGGCATTACATTGCCATCTTTATTTTCAAGTGCTATGCTTCCGCCGTACTTCTTTTCATTTTTGTAGTATTCAAGAAGAATCATGTCATCGAGTTGAACTTTCTCAGCCTTGTCGCGTGGAATTACTTTCAAGAGGAATTTCGCAAATACTGCGAATTTTAGCAAGTCCTTGTCGTACATTCTGCAGATTTGAGTTATGAAGCTGTGGAAGCTTACATAAGATTCCAATGCTGACAAAACTTTATCTTTGTCGTCACGTTTTAGCCCAATGTAAATTTTTATGGAATCTTCTAATATTGAACGGATTTTCCCGACAGCAGATTTTTCTTGTTGGCCGGCTTTGAAGTAAATTTCTGCTACATCATCAATTTGCTGACGGGTATAGATGGCAGAGTTATCTAAAATTTTCTTCAACTCGTAAATGCGGTTTGGGTCGGATTCTTCTTGAAGAACGGTTGCCTGATAGAATGGGCTGAAAGCTTCTTTTATGTCCTCAGGCTCATTTACAAAATCCAAGATAAATGTATCTTCTTTGCCGGGACAGGTACGGTTTAATCTTGAAAGAGTTTGCACCGCATTCACGCCGATCAGACGCTTATCGACAAACATTGTATGCAATAGCGGCTCATCGAATCCGGTTTGATATTTTTCAGCCACTATAAGTATGTTGAAATCTTCGCCCTTAAAATAGTCTTTAAGCTGGCTTTCTTTTATTGTTTCGCCAGATTTTGCCTTATTGCATTTTTCTTCGGTATAAGACACATCCCCATCGACGAGTTCACCAGAGAACGCCACAAGTACATCAAGATTATCATAGCCATTGTCTTTTATGAAATTCTTGAACTCTTTAAAATAGCGAACAGCGTGAAGCCTTGATGCGGTAACGACCATTGCTTTTGCCCGTCCGCCGATTTTATTTGCGGTAATGTCGCGAATATGCTCAATCATTATCGCAGTTTTTTGCGATATGTTGTGAGGGTGCAATGACTGAAAATTACGAACAGCCCTCGAAGCCTTGCGCTTGTCAAATTCAGGATCGTTCTCGTCTGTTTTTGCGATTTTGTAGTAAGTTTTGTAAGTTGTGTAATTTTTGAGAACGTCTAAAATAAATCCCTCCTCTATTGCCTGACGCATTGAATAGATGTGATAAGCCCTAAATGAGCCGTCTTGCATTTGAGTGCCGAACATCTGCAATGTTTTGCCTTTGGGGGTTGCGGTGAACGCAAAGAACGACAAGTTTTTGTGATTTCCATGCGATGCCAATTCTTCTAAGATTTTGTTGTCATACTCGCATTTTTCATCGCCCGATTCGCTGTCTATTTTTGCAGCTTCTTCAAGTTCTTTTTCCATATTGGCAAGTGCGAACTTTAGCTTTTTTGCAGCCAAGCCTGTTTGCGATGAGTGAGCTTCGTCGCAAATAACAGCAAAGTTTCTGTCACCAGCTTTAACTTGTTCAAATATGACTGGGAATTTTTGTAAAGTTGTGATGATAATAGGAACTCTGTTATTTATTGCCTCTAAGAGTTGTTTTGCGTTTTTGTAGATTTTTTGAACAACACCTCTTGTGTGGTCGAACTGATAAACGGTATCTTGCAGTTGAGCGTCTAAGACTTTTCTATCTGTAACGATAATTACAGAATTAAAAATCTTTTCGTCATTGTTGTTGTGAAGCCCTGAAAGTCTGTGAGCAAGCCATGCGATAGAGTTTGACTTGCCGCTGCCCGCGCTGTGCTGAATCAAATAATTTTTGCCTGAGCCATTTTGTTTTACGTCTGCCAAAAGCCTTGTGACAACGTCTAATTGGTGATAGCGGGGGAAAATTATGTTCTGCTTGCCGTCCGGCTTTTTTTCCAAATGAATGAACTTTTGCAAGATTTCCATCAACCTGTCTTTGCGGAGAACATTTTCCCAAAGATAAGATGTCATAAAATTATCAGGATTTGGCGGATTGCCCTTGCCTCCGACATTGCCGGCGCCATTTGAGCCTTGGTTAAACGGGAGAAAACAAGTAGAAACACCTGCAACTTTCGTTGTCATAAAGACATTGGCTAAATCTACGGCAAAACAAACAAGAAGTCTGCGGTTAAACGCAAAAATCGGGTCTTTGTGGTTGCGATCTAACTTGTATTGCCTGATAGCGTCATCTACAGTTTGCCCTGAAAATTCGTCTTTAAGCTCGAGAGCTACAATCGGTATGCCGTTTAAAAGCAGCACCATGTCAATGGTGTTCTTGGGGTCTGACGGCGAATAATGGAATTGGCGCGCACATTGCAAAACATTGTGCTTGAAACGCTCAATTAACTGCGGATTTTTGGAAGTTTCCGGCGCGAAATATGCAACCTTAAATTCAACTCCCATGTCTTTTATGCCATTTCGCAATACTTTGATTAATCCGTCCGATTCCACCTCTTCGCAAAAACGCTTTATAAACTTGCGTTCAGAATCAATACCATAAAGAAGTTGATAACGCTCCCAAGCCTTTGGCTGGGATTTCTTGATAAATTTTATCAAAACACTTTCATCAAGAGCCGATACAGCATTGAACGACTTATCATTACCCTTGATAAACCCGCCCTTTGCCGAACACAAAAAATCCTCAATCGCTTCTTCTAATTTGATTTCTTTATGGTTAAATTGGCTCATATTTTATTATATTGACTTCTTAAATGACTTAACCTTTGAACCCTCAATGAAGAAAAGATTATTACTTGCTCTTGAACATGCAACATAAAACTTATTACGTGTAATTGGGCTAAGATTTTCAAAGAATTTTGTTTTTATTGCAGCATGAACGTCTTTCGTAGTTATAACACAAACATCACCAAAAGTAGAACCTTTACAAGCACCCCAATTGTTTGAGTTAAAAGGATATTTTTGACATTCTTTATAAAATAATTTTACAATATTATCATTTTTTAAGCAATCAAGTATCTCATTTTCCTTTTCTAATGGGGTAATACAAGCATCTTCTTCGTGATGAGATTGAATTTTCATACCTAACATTGATATGAAATCACAAATATTTCTTTTGCAACGATAACTTTTTGAAAGAGTAACTTTGTCAATATTTAAAATTCCATTAAATTTTTTCTCATAATTAGCAATTCCGTTTTTGTATAAATTACTGGCTTTGTTACCCGAATTACTTGTGTCAAAAGTATGTTGATAAAAATCGCCTAAATATAAGATATTAATATCGCATTTTGCAATTTTTAATATAAAGTCAAAATCATACGATGCAAAGTCTTGCACCTCGTCAATATATATGTAGTCGTAATGTCGCTTAATTCGTTCCATAATCAAGTTAATATTATGACGCAACAAAAAATCCGCTAAGTTACAATGATATACATATTTTGATTTTGTAATATAACGAGCAATATTTTTCTTAGGAATACTTAAAATTTGTTGGGATACCTGTTTAAAAGTTAGCCCTTTAGTTCGATAGTCTAGAAAATAAAATGGCTTAAAACAAAAAGAGTATAAGAAAGAAAAATAGGTTGTTACATATATGTTTTTAGGTATTACATGAAACTTATCACGGAGTTTTTTTATTAATATATTGTAATTGTTATCTGTATATGTAATAAGCAAAACGCGCTGTGTAGATTCTATGTGATCTACAATAAACGTAGTTTTACCAGAGCCTGCTACGGCTAAAATTAAACGCTTATCCATGTTATACCATTTCTAATATACTCTGGAACTATTAGTGTTTCGTCAGACTTTAAGAGTTCAAACGCACAATCCGACTTATTTGATAGCATATAATGTACAACATCTTTCCTTTCGGCACCGAATTTATTCTCGCATAAGTCTTTATTACACTTGTAAATAGCTTTTTCAAACGTTGTTATAGCATTATCTTCTGGAGAAAATATCTTGATATTAGGATACTTGTTATAATCAGAGTATTTTTCCTTAACATTATTGGTATAGTCACCATCATTGTCAGTAATAACAGCCGTTTTCCCCCCAGTTATTTTTGCAATCTCTAAGTAACGTTTAAAAGATAATCCATTCACGGATATAATTTGGACGTCGTTATTCATCTTTCCACATGTACTTTTTATAAATTTTTCCATGAGAATATATTCGGCATGCCCTTCAACAAGAATTACTTTTTTAGAAAGTACAAAATTCAATATATTGCTGTTCGGAGCCTTAATGAAAAATTCTGACGTATCTTTCTTTAAATCGGAAAGTTTACTTACAGAGTCAATGCCACTTAATATAAAAAGATTCTCAAGTCCCAATCGCGATGTTATCATATTGCTATGAGTTGTAATGAACATCTGCCCGTCTGTATATTTAGATATCTCATCTAAAAGCTTTAGCATATTAGTTGCACTTAGATGATTCTCAGGTTCTTCAATAAGTATAAGCTTATTTAATGTATCTTGTGTTTTTTGTAGTGCATATTTAGTTTTTATTAAATTTTGATAACCCTTACCTTTGTTATTTATATTGACATTTTCATGATAGATTTGAAGCTGATTCTCTAGCGAAAATTTATTGTTAGAGGGAACTTTAAACGAAATTGAGCCCGAAGAAATCTCGCTTAAAAAATTTTCCGAAAAATTGTCATGAGTATTTCTAAAATTATATTGATGTCTTACTCTATCTTGGATTTGTGACGTTTTATAATATACGCCTTTTATGTATTCTCGCTTTGCATATTCTCCGTCTATGTCGGAATTATCTATTAGAATATTTGTGAATATCTTATTGAATTTATGATAAGAATTACCAGCGAATGTGAAAAACTGAATTTTGTAGTATTCAAACGGGAACGTCTTGTTATCGCCTGAGATTATCGCATTTATTATTTCCTCTTGATCGTCACTTGGAGAAATATCTAATCTTATTCCTATGTCATACGTTTTTTCAAGGTTATTTTTACCTTCAAAAATCTGGTCTGTTATGCCATTTAAATATACATCAATAGATAAATGAGGTAGTTCATTTATTGTTCGCTTACGAGTTTCCAACGAAAGAAACTCATCAATTGCACTCCTATTGAAAAGATTCTCTAGTCCAAAGCGTTCAATCTTTGATATACTAGCAGATAAGACTAAATCTATAGCCGTCAAAATAGTACTTTTCCCTGTTTCATTGTCTCCGACTATTATATTTTTCCCGTCATTGAAATCAACTGATAGTTTTTTAAATTTCTTAAAATTATTTAATACAATTCTTTTTATAGTGACTGCCATATATCTAAATTTTTTGTTTACCTGTTACGTATTCGAAGATAAGGGATTTTTTATATGCGTCAAGTTTTTCTATTAAATTTTGTTTTTTATTTATAGTAGAATCAATTTCAGAACATTTTACATCGAGATACTCCGCAATTTGATTTTGTTCAGAAATTGGAGGTGTTGGGATCTCCATATTATTATATTTATTTGCTCCTATATTTTGTATTGTTGCTTGAATGAATATCCTTGATTTCCATTCAAAATAGCAGAAAGAGAGAGAATAATATATAAAGAATATAGGTAACATTTGTGAAACATCCATACGTGCTCGTATCAAATATCCTGCAAATGCACACCTTCCAAAATCTGATTTATAGATAAAAGTTTTTCCAACAGTTGCACCACTTCTTGCTAATAGAATATCATCATTTTGAAGAATATAGTCTTTTGCCTTATTTTCTGGTAGAGATTGAGGAATGTCATCACGAAGAGATTGTTCGTCTTTAATATCTGTAATCCTAATGTATCTAGGCTCGTTTTCATTAAATAAAATACCACTTTCATTCGCACCATAAGTTAATGGTTCTTTTAATAATGTTTTTAATTTTTTCACATCCCAATGGGTTGGAATATCGCCGATATAATCTATTCCGCTGGGTTTGAGAGGGGTAGATTTGTTGAGGCCTTTTGTGACAGTTTCGGAAATTAGCGATTGCTTATAGGCTTTAAGTTTTTCGATACCTTTTTTCTGCTTTTCGATTGTCTTATCAATCTCCCCACACTTCTCATCCAAATAATCCGCTATCTTTTGTTGCGAGACCAAAGGTGGATATGAAATATTTATATTTCCAACCTGTTCTTGGTTTATTGAGGGCACCGTTCCTGGATTTACGAAATAAGAGAAATCAAACAAACTTGTAACATATTTAAAATATATTGAGTTTATGGATATTGGCACAAATGCCATCATATTATTATCAATGCAAGAATCAAATTCCAATACTCTAAATCGTTGAAGCAACAATGCTGCTCCAACTTTAGCAAATACGATAGATCCTTTTACGATTTTTTCAGCTTTCAGTTTTAATCTTGTTAATTCTGATATAGAATCTTTACCTTCTCTTGTTATTGGATTTTCAACCAATGATTTTACTTTTATAAATGGTATTTCTTCTCCATTTATGCCTTGATATTCTTCTGGAAAACCGGAACCACCAATTAATTTTCCTATATGTTTTATTTTTACAATACTCCAATCATCAGGAATATCGCCAATCCACTCTATGCCGCTTGATTTCATATTTACTCGAAAATCCTTTCCATAGAGCCCTTGAGTTCGGATTCTATTTGCAGAATTTCTTTCATCAAATCTGCCGATGGTGTCGGCGGCGTGTATTCGTAAAAATAGCGTGTGAATGGAATTTCGTAACCGATTTTTGTTTTGCTTTCGTCAATCCAAGCGTCAGGTGCGTATGGCAAAACTTCACGTTTCATATATTCGGCAACGTCTTCTGAAAGTGGGATATTTTCGGTATCGCGCAGTTTCGGATCTGGCTGAGGTTTACCTTTCTTCAAAACGGTCTTGCCTTTTTCATCTTTCAATGGGCGTTCAACAACAACTTTGCGGTATCCAAAATCTTCATTTTTGAAAATTTTGCTAATCTTGTTTTCTTTAAAATCGCCATAGATTTTTGCGATTTTTTCGATGGCAGATTTTGGAATATCGTTGCGCTTATTACCAAGACTCTTTCGGCGTTTTTCGTAAAGTCCATTTGCATTGATAAGTTGAACTTTGCCAATACGACGTTTTTCTTTATTATTGCTCAAAATCCAAATGTATGTTGCAATTCCCGTGTTGTAGAAAATGTCGTTAGGCAAGGCTATTATAGCTTCAAGCAAATCGTGTTCTAAAATATATTTGCGGATATCGCTGGGGCCGCTACCCGCATCGCCGGTGAAAAGCGGAGAACCGTTATGAACAATCGCTACACGGCTACCACCATCTTCAACAGGCTTCATCTTTGCCACTGCGTTAGACAAAAACAACATCTGGCTATCGCCTATGGAAGGCAAGCCCATAAAAAAGCGTCCGCCGTTTTCCTTTTTTATTTTTGCTTCTTTTTCAACATTGGTTTTTTCATTCTTCCATTCTCTGCCAAAAGGCGGATTTGATATAATGTAGTTGAATGTTTGATTTGGAAATTTATCGTCTGAAATCGTATTGCCGTTGCGTATAAGACCATCATCTTCGCCCTTAATGAGCATATCCGCCTTTGCGATTGCAAAAGTTTCGTCGTTTATTTCTTGCCCGAAACAGAGCAAACGGGCTTCGCTATTATGGCTTTTTATATACTCGTTTGCAACTGTCAGCATACCGCCCGTACCGCAAGCAGGGTCGTAAATTGTGCGCGCATCGTTTGTCGATAAAATTGCATCGTCAAAATTTAAAAGTATATGCACCATAAGCGCAATGACTTCTCTTGGCGTATAGTGCTGCCCCGCATCTTCGTTATGGCTTTCCGAAAATTTGCGAATGAGCTCTTCAAAGATATAACCCATTTCAATATTGCTTACGCGAGACGGATGCATATCTGCCTTGTCAGTGGCAAATTCTTGCAAAACCGCAAACAACAAATGGTGTTCGCGAAGCGTGGGAAGTTCGTTTTTCTGGAACTTGAACTTTTCAATAATATCGCAAACGTTTTGCGAAAAACTATTCAGATACACCGCAAAATTGTCGTCAATATTATCAGGATCATCAAGCAATGTGCGAAGCGTGAATTTACTCGTGTTATAAAAAGGCTGTTTTGCGGCTTTGCGAAGAAGATTATCACGCATGATGTCGTTGTCCATTTTGCCGTACTTTTCATTAGCCGCAAGCACAGCAGACTTTGTTTCTTCCAAAATAGAATCAAAACGCTTTATGACTGTAAGGGGCAGTATTACTTTGCCGTATTCGTGCGGTTTGTAAACTCCTGTTATCTTGTCGGCAATCGCCCAAATTAAATTCGCCTTATTTGAAACCTTACTGCTTAAATCCATTCTGATACCTTTTATCTATCGCAAATAGCTTAATTAAATCCTATAAGAAAAGGTATTAAAACGATAAAATTCATCAAGACAAATTCGTTCATCGTCAAAGATATTGGGATGAGGAAAAAAGAAGAAGAAAAAAAGGGAGGCAAAGAGGACAAAAGTCCTACAATGCCTCTAATGCTATTTAATTTTTATAGAGTAATACGAAGTTGGCGGAAAGGTCGAGACTTTTTTGCGAGGTTGGAATACAAACAAGACGGTATACCGTCTTGCCGCGGGTGCGGGCATAAGAAGGTTGTATTTTACGACCACTATTATCGGAAAGCTAAAGTAGCGTCGATAGACGGACGGATATACGATGTAATAATAAAGGCGCGTCGATATCGGTGTCCGAAATGCGGGAGTATTTATCGAGAGCCGATACGGGGGTTGAAAAGCAACAAGCGGTTGTCCGAGAACGCCAAAGACGAAATCGTCGGCAAATATTTAGACGGGGCGACGAACAAGAAAATATCGAAAAGGTTGAGGGTATCGCAAAGCACAGTGGAGCGGGTAATCCACGAACGGTTTGATATAAAGGTCAAGGAGCAACTAAGCTATGAATGCCCGTCAATCATTGGTATTGATGAATACAAAAGTTGCGAAGCAAGCTTTTGGGAAGCATAAAACACGAAGTGTTTTACCCGAAGGGCGAGAACAGCGCGGATTTTGCGAAGCAAAACCAAGCGAGCGAGTGCAACATAGCATACATAAGGGCTACAAGTTTGCAACGACGATATCGGATTTAACGCATCACAGGGTATACGATGTGATAGAGGGCAAATCGCGCAACTTAGTGGAAAGCAAGTTGATGAGCTACAAGGGGAGAGATAGAGTAAAAGTTGTGTGTATGGATTTAAGCAGCAGCTACCGAAGCATAGTTAGAAGATGCGTTCCGAATGCGAAGATATTGGCGGACAGGTTCCATGTAATAAGGCTTGTGTTGTATCACTTTATGGAGTTTTGACTCGCGTTTGCATGCGCAAACCGTCTCGCCCTTCGGGTTTTTTGCCTGCGGCAAAATCTCATTCGCGCTTCGCTTGAATTGCAAAGGAGCGCAGGAGGAGGTAAAGTGGAACAGGAGACTGATATATCCGCTAAGGAAACGAGGAGACCGCTTGAAATCCGATGAGCGCCAGAGACTGAAAAAGTTCTTTGAGGATAATCCTGCGATAAAGGTAGCCTACGAGTTTAAGGAGCGATTATGCGAGTTGCTGAACAGGAAACATCAAACGGCAAAGGAATGTAAGAGAACTGAAAACAATGATGAAACAGATGAAATACGAAGCGACACAAGAGTTTGAGAGGCTCGCAGAGACAATAAGCGAGTGGTTTGCGCCGATAATCCGAATGTGGAGATTTACAAAAAACAACGGAATAACCGAAGGCTTCCACAGGAAAATGAAACTAATACAACGAATGGCTTACGGTTATCGAAACTTCCAAAATTACAGATTGAGGGTCTTGGTTCTATGCGGCGTCTTTCATTAAAATCCACTCTCTTTGGGGTTGACCCCACTGATTTGCAAGCACTTGCATTTTACCGTGCGCCGACACAACAAAAGGCAGATTCGCAACTTAATGCAAATCTGCCTTTTACGCTTAAAAACTGGCGGAGAGAGAGGGATTCGAACCCCCGGAGCCTTGCAGCTCAACGGTTTTCAAGACCGCCGCGATCGACCACTCTGCCATCTCTCCTAAAAAATATTTGTTTTATAATGCACATTGTCTCTTCCCTTGCAAGCTTTATATTTTATTTTTTTATCAAAGGTGCATTAGGTTTTTCACTGCAAGTAAAAAAATTCTCAAATATGAAATTCACAAAAAATCTGCGACAAATACAAAAAATATATCGCGCTGATTTATTTGACATAAATTATCATTTAATCGCTTTTAGGAAGAGATTTTGAGGACAGTTTTACAAAGTCTATTGCAGGAAAATTACAAAGAGCTTGCAGTTCCTTTTTTTGTTCAAAAATATGGCAGAGATTTTGGTATATTGTAAAAAATCCCTCTAAACGTTAAATCACAGCAAACAGGCTTAGGGATTTTTTAGTTTAGGTCAAACGTTTGGCAATATAGCCATTTTTCGGGCTAAATCCCCAAGTTTTTATTTCATAATATTCCATAAAAAAGGTGCTTTACATAAACTTTGCAGCCTATCAAAAACTGCATTGAAAAAACCAAAGAATGCCCCCTGCCCTTTTCTGTTTTTATAAAAAAAGAGCTTCGCAAAAACGAAGCTCTCCCAAATTTTGAATTTTTCCAAAAAATCAACCGCCGGTAAGTGTTTGGATGATTTGAATGAGCGGCAAGAAAAGCGCGATAACGATGGAACCGACAACAACCGCCATAAGCAAAATCATTATAGGTTCGATGATTGATGTTACCGCTCCGACCGCGTTATCGACTTCTTCGTCGTAATTATCAGCGATACGGTTTAGCATTTCCGCAAGCTGCCCCGTTTCTTCGCCGACTTCAACCATGCTCGTAACCATTGTGGGGAAGAGTTTTTGCTGGTCTAAGGGACCCGCAAGATTTTCGCCGTCTCTAACCCTGTCGTGGACTCTTTGCAAAGCGTCGGTAATGACAACATTATTGATGGTGCCGCTTGTGATTTTAAGGGCGTCAAGAATTGGAACGCCCGAAGCCAGCAAAGTGCCGAATGTGCGTGTAAAGCGCGCAACGGTTGACATCATTGCGAGATTGCCGATTTTAGGAAGTTTCAAGATTGCAATATCCCAGAGGCGTTTGCCGAATTTCGTTTTGAAGAATATCTTGATGAATACAAACGCAAAAACGATAATGCCGAGCGTCGCCAAAATATTATCTTTCATGAATGTTGAAATGCCGATAACAATTTGGGTGATTTCGGGCATTTGCGCGCCCTTTAACATATCGTCGAAAATCTTTTGGAATTTCGGGACGACGAACACCATCAAGACGCTGACAATGACGACCGCAACAACCATAATCACGATAGGATAGACCATTGCGCCCTTCACTTTGCTCTTGATTTTAAGAGCCTTTTCCTGGAAAGTCGCGACTCTGTCAAGCACGACGTCCAATACGCCGCCCGCTTCACCCGCGCGCGCCATGTTCACATAGAGGTGGTCGAATATCTTGGGATGCTGCGACAAGCCGTCGGAAAATTTATTACCCGTTCTCACGTTGTCGGCGATTTGCTCCAAAACCGACTTGAAGTAGGGGTTCTTTTCCTGTCTGCTGATTACTTCCAATGAACGCAAAAGAGGCAAGCCCGCCTTCAAAAGCGTCGCAAGCTGTCGCGAAAATATTGTCACATTTTCGTTTGAGACACCCGTACCGAACAACGCTTTTTTTGGTTTCTTTGCCAATTCGCCTTCCGTAAGTTCGGCGATTCGGGCGACTTTTATGCCGCTCGAACCAAGCTGCATACGGGCATTGGCTTCGCTCGAAGCTTCAATGACGTCGTTTACCTCTTTGCCGTCCTTGTTTTTTCCTATATATCTGAATTTTGCCATAATGTGCCTTTATTGAAATTAGGTGTACTTCAAAACTTCTTCAACCGTCGTCGCGCCGTCGAATATAGCGCGCAAGCCGTCGTCGCGCAAAGTGCGCATTCCGAGTTCTATTGCCTTTTGCTTCAAGACAAGAGTCGGAGCGCGGGCGGTGATGAGCTGGCGCAGCGCGTCGTTTACCAAAAGAAGCTCGAACAAGCCCTGTCTGCCGCGGTAGCCGGAGTTTGCGCATTCGGGGCATCCCTTGCCGAAGAAAAACTGCTTGTCGGCAATTTCTATCGGGTCAACGCCGAGCATGTCGATAAGCTCCTGGTCGGGTTCGTAAGCCGTCTTGCATGACGGGCATATTTTTCTAACCAAACGCTGACCCAAAACGCCTTCAAGAGAAGCCGCGATAAGATAAGGTTCAAGCCCCATATCCATAAGTCTTGTCACCGCGCCCGGAGAGTCGTTTGTGTGCAAAGTCGCCAAAACGACGTGCCCCGTGAGGGACGCTTGAACCGCAATCTGCGCAGTTTCCAAGTCGCGGATTTCGCCGACCATTATCTTGTCGGGGTCCTGACGCAGGAAGGAGCGCAATGCGCTTGCGAAGTCCAAGCCCACATGGTGGTTGATTTGAACCTGCATGATGCCGTCGATTTCGTATTCGACAGGGTCTTCAGCCGTCAAAATCTTGACGTCAACGGTGTTGACTTCGCGCAATGCGGAGTAAAGCGTTGTAGTCTTACCTGAACCCGTAGGGCCTGTTACGATGAAAATTCCGTTTGGCAGATTTACAAGCCTGCGAATGTTCGACTTTACTTCGTCGGACATGCTGAGCATATCGAGGTCGAGGTTTACGACGGACTTGTCGAGAATACGAAGCACCACGGATTCGCCGAACTGCGTCGGAAGAGTAGATACGCGCAAGTCAATCGGTCTTCCCGAAATCGACATTTTAATTCTGCCGTCCTGCGGAATGCGGGTTTCGGCGATGTTCAAATTAGCCAAAACCTTGACGCGGGAAATAACGGGCAATGCCAGGCTTTTGGGAGGAGGAGCCATTTCGTAGAGCGCGCCGTCGATACGGTAGCGTATGCGGAAGCAGTCCTCAAAAGGCTCGAAGTGTATGTCGGACGCCTTGTCGCGAATTGCCTGCTGCAAAACGAGGTTTACGAACCTGATAATCGGCGTTTCGTTCGCCATGTTGGATATGTCGTTTTCGGACATATCGCCTTCGCCGAAATTAACCCCTGAAATTTCGGAAAGAAGCTCGTCTATGCTCGAATCTTCTTCCCCATAAATCTGTTTTAACAGATTTTCAACCGCCGCGGGATCTGCCACGACAATCGAAACATCCTTGTTCAAAGAGAATGTCAAGTCGTCAACAATGGAGTTGTTGAAGGGATCCATTGCCAGAACTTTTATCGTGGTGTCGGTGCATTCAAGCGGGACAACCCCGTACATTCTCGCTACCTGCGCCCTAATTTGCTTGGAAACTTCCTGAGGAATGTCGGAGGGAAGAGCAGGCATGTATTCATAGCTCAAATTGTCCGCGATTGCCTGCAAAAAGGCATTTTTTTCAACCAAACCCGAACCTATGATTACATCGGCAAGCGACTTGCCTGTATCGACGTGCGTTTGATTTAAATCGTCAAGCTGCGCCTTGTCTATCAAATTGGACGCAAGCATTATTTCGTAAACGGTGCTATTGTGGTCTTCAAACATTTTGAAATTCCTTTGCTATTTTTAATCAGCCTCGTTCATTGTGACTTTCAGAACTTCGTCAGGAGTGGTAAGCCCGCTCGAAATTTTGCGAATGCCGTCTTCGCGCATTGTTCTCATGCCGAGTTCGCGCGCCTTTTGGCGGATTTCAACCAAAGTTCTGCCTTCATAAACCATTTGCTGCAATTCTTCGTTTACGAGGAAGATTTCAAACAATCCCATTCGACCCTTGTAGCCGATGCCGTTGCACTTGGGGCATCCCCTGCCCTTCATAAACGACATCTTGGCGGCTTCGATTTCATTGATGTTCAAAGCCTGCAAAACCTTGGAATCGGGAATATAGCTTTCCTTGCACTGAGCGCAGCTTTTTCTTACGAGACGCTGCGCCAAAACGGCTCGCAAAGAAGCCGACACAAGGAACGGCTTTACGCCGATATCGACAAGACGCGTCACCGCACTTGCCGCATCGTTCGTGTGGAGTGTGGAGAACACCATGTGCCCCGTAAGAGAAGCATTGATTGCAATTTCAGCTGTTTCCAAGTCGCGAATTTCGCCAACCATTATTATGTTTGGCGCTTGGCGCAACATTGAGCGCAGAGCCGCCGCAAAAGTCATGCCTACCTCGCGCTTAACCTGTACTTGGTTTACGCCCGACATCTGGTATTCGACAGGGTCTTCAACCGTGATGATTTTTCTGTCGGGGTGGTTTAAGAAATTGATTGCAGAATAGAGCGTTGTGGATTTGCCTGAACCCGTCGGACCTGTTACCAAGAATATGCCGTCCGCCATGCTGACCACGCGCTCGAAAACAGTTTGGTCGTCAGAGAAAAAGCCAAGCTCGGGCAAGCCCAAACGCAAGCCTTCCTTGTCGAGAATACGCATGACGATGGATTCCCCGTAAACGGTGGGCAGACTCGAAACGCGCAAGTCGATGTCTTTCTTTTCGTACGCGATTTGAATGCGCCCGTCTTGCGGAATTCTCTTTTCCGCAATGGAAATGTTTGCCATCAGCTTCAGGCGGGAAATAATAGAAGGCTGCAAACGCTTCGGCGGATTTTCAACTTCGATCAAAACGCCGTCGATGCGGTAGCGGACTCTGAAACGCTTTTCAAGAGGCTCCAAGTGAATGTCGGACGCCCTGCGGCGAACCGCCTCGGTTATGAGCTTATGTACATAACGGATAATCGGGGCTTCCTCTTCGCTTGCCCCCTCTTCTATTGCAATGCCGCCGTCTGAAGAATCGCCAACGCCCTCAAACATTCCATCGTAAGTGGACGAGCCGTAATGCTCCTCAATAGCCCTTTTGATTGCGTCGGGAGACGCAAGGCGCATGTCAAGCGGCATTCCCACCAAGTGGCTTATATCGTCGGAAGCGTTTACGTTGAGAGGGTCGCTTATTGCGATTTCGAGCTGCCCCTCATGCACGGAAATAGGGAACACTCCGTACTTTAAGGCTTCTTCCTTTGGAAGGAGCTTCTTTACATCGTCTTCAATGCGCAAATCGTTCAAGTCGATTTCGGGAATTCCGAATTCTTCGCTTAGCGCATGCACAATGTCTTCAAAACGAGTGTATTTTTTTTCGACAAGCAGGTCGATTATGCGGGAGTCAATAACGTCAACGCCAACCCCTTCCCCTTCGAGCTGGGACCGCGCGCCGCTTATTACATCCGCACTAACCAAACCTTTGTCCGACAATAATTGGATAATAAAATCGTCCGCCGATGTCATATATTTGTTCTTGTGAATAGATGAAATAGAGTAAACAGATATACTATCTATTGATTCCTACGAGAAATTCAACATTTGTTTTCACTTTTTTTAATCTTTGCAGCAAAAGCTCCATTGATTCCGCGCTCGGAACGCCTTTCATCGCCCTTCTGAGCTGGTAAATCTTGCTCATTTCATCGGGATGGTAGAGCAGTTCCTCCTTTCGCGTTCCGCTTTTTTCGATGTTAAGCGCGGGGAAAATCCTCTTTTCCACCAAAGACCTGTCCAAATGCAGCTCTAAATTGCCTGTTCCCTTGAACTCCTCGAATATGACTTCGTCCATTTTCGAGCCTGTTTCAACGAGTGCAGTGCCGATAATGGTGAGCGAGCCGCCGCCTTCGATGTTTCTGGCAGAGCCGAAAAATCTCTTCGGCTTTTGAAGCGCGCCTGCTTCAACGCCGCCAGACATTATCTTGCCGCTGTTCGGCATAAGTGCGTTATAGGCTCTTGCAAGGCGCGTTATGGAGTCTAAAAGAATTATGACGTCCTTTCCCGCCTCCACCATTCTGCGAGCCTTGCTTATGACCATTTCAGCGGCATGCACATGGCTGAACGCATCTTCATCAAAAGTGGACGCAATTATTTCGGCGTCAACGCTCCTTTTGAAATCCGTCACTTCTTCGGGGCGTTCGTCAACCATTAAAACAATCAAATGCGCGTCGGGGACATTTCTGCGTATAGACTTTGCCATGCCCTGCATGAGGACGGTTTTGCCCGTTCTGGGAGGTGCAACAATCAAAGCCCTCTGACCAAAGCCGATAGGCGCAAGCAAATCGACAACCCTCATCGACAAATTGTCCCATCCGCAATTCGGTTCGGCTTCAAGAATGATTCTGCGTGTGGGATAGTACGGAGTAAGCTCGTTAAAAGGAGTGAGCGCGCGGGCATCTTCAACGTCCATATCCATCACGCTTTCAACCTTTACCAAAACGGGAGCCTTTACGGGATATTCCTCTTTGGGTTCCGCAATCGAAGCTTCCGACTCCAAGGCGTTTTTCGAAACTCCGCCGTTTGCCTCATCCGCCGAACGGTCCTGAACAACAGCAAGCCCCTTGACTTTGCATCCGCGCAGCAAGCCGTTTTGCTCAATTACTTTTTGCGGAACGAAAACGCAGTATTTTTTCAACTTGTAGCTGTCGCATGCAAAACATATCGCGCCTCCCAAGCCTCCCTCAAACACGTCCAAAATGCCCTCGACTGAAATTGCGCCGTGCTTGCCGCGCACATGCTTCAAAAATGAAACAAACATAGCGTCCACACCCGAAAATCTGTCAAATTCAACACCGATTTCGTCAAGCTTTTGCTGAAGCTCGTTTCTTGAAAGCCCGTAAAAAGACGAATAGTCGAAAATCGGCGTCTCTTCTGTTATATTATTTTCGACAAACTCCCTCAATTTTTCGGAATTTCCAATTTCTGCAAAGTCCGAATAGGCTTCGGGATTAAAAGATTCCTGAATATCGCGGTCGCCGAATTTCATCCACTTGCGGGTGTTTTTCTGCTGAGCGCGCTGGTTTTGGGAATTGCGCTGGTTTTGCTGACTGCGCGAATTTTGAGCGTTGCGCAAATTCTGCTGGGAACGCTGGTTTTGCTGACCGCGCTGAGCGTTGAAATTTTGGCGCGGCTGATTGCGCTGGTTGCGGTTAAACTTGTTGCGGTTGTTTTGGCTCCTGTTGTTTTGATACTGGCGGAACTGCTGTTGCGGATGACTTTCCGCCTCTTCTGCGGCATCGTCTAAATCGTCTTCCCGATTTCGGTAGGAATCCTGCTCCAAGTCGGCAAGCTCGGTGGAAAAATGCGTGGGGATTTCGTCGCCATCGCTGTTTTCTTCCGATTCGGGCTCCTCGTATTCGCTTCCGCCCGTGAAAGAAAACTCGTCGTTTCTAATGTTGTTTTCGCGCTCGCGGTTACGGCGGCTGTAAGATTCGTACTCCGCCTCTTCGTCGTAGGCGTCCTGCGTTTCAGGTTCGGAAATTTCAGAGGGCGACTCTTCTTCCGAACGGGGTTCGATTAAAGGCTCCTTTGCATCTTTTTCCCGCGCAATGTCTTCTTCGGCAGGAGCGGATTCCGACTTCAATGCGAGTTCGGCGGCAAGCTCCGCTTCTTTCAGTGCTTTTGGTTTGCGCCCTCTTCTCTTTTTTGGGGCCGGTTGCGGCATTGTTTCGCCGATTGCTTCTTGTTCGGGATTTATTTCGTCCATAAAAAACTTATTTTAAACAAAACAGATTGAAAATATTAAAGGCGCGCCAAAAACAACTCCGCCTGAGCCTTTAAAAAAGAGGCGTCGCCGTCATTGAAAAACGCGGCGTGCGAACGGGCGACTTTATCGGATTGCGGCATTTGAAATGAATCGCGCCTGTCAATTTCACGCTCCGAAAGACCTCTTTTCAAGAGCCTTCTCCTCCGCAAATCCTCGCTACAAAAAACAGTAATGCAAAAATCGAATTCCTTTTCAAGATTTTTTTCAAAAAGAAGCGGAACTTCAACCACGCAAACGCCGCTCTTGCAAGCGTCCTTCCAAAGTTTTTCTACGCGCGGATGTATGATGTTTTCAAGCAAGGCAAGCTTTCGGGCGTCGCAAAACACAATGCTTGCAATCTTCTTTGCATCGGGCTTTCCGTCTGTAAACCCATCTTCCTTAAAAAGCGCGTAAACTTCCTTTACCGCGCTTTCGTCTTCAAACAAAACGCGCTTTGAAAGCTTGTCGGCGTCCAAAACACATGCGCCGCACTCTTCAAACGCCTTGCCCAAGGCACTCTTGCCCGCGCCTATCGACCCCGTTAGAGCAATCAAAACTTTTTTCATGGAAAAAGCGCGCGTAAACCTGCTACGCGCAAAGCATACGCTTTAAACAGGTAGCGCGGTCGATTTTGCCTTCCGACAAATCGCACAAGGTTGACATTATCGGCAGTTTCAAGCCGTTTTTCTCAAACATCCTGCAAATTTGAATGGTCTCCAAACCCGCGCAAACCCTGCCGTTTAACGCCGCCAAAGCCGCCTCAACGCTCGCGCCCTTTCCGAGCTGTTCGCCAGTCCTGCGATTGCGCGAATCGGGGCTCATGCAAGTTGTGAGAACGTCCCCCAATATTGCAGATTCCTTTATGAAAGAATCGCTCCACGCGCCAAGAGAAGCCGATGCGCGGTAGATTTCCTGAAATCCGCGCGCCATAATGATTGCCTTCGTGTTCGCGCCCAAATTCATGCCGTCGCAAAAACCCGCGGCAAGAGCCACGATGTTTTTCAATGCCGCACCCACTTCCACGCCGACAACGTCCTGAGTGGGACGCACATTGAAAGTCGGGGTCGTGAAAGCCTCTGCCGCCATTTCGGCAGAAACCCTGTCTTCAAGGGCGACAACTGCTTCCGCATACTTGCCCTTTGCCACTTCAAAAGCAATGTTAGGCCCCATAATGGAGCCGCAAGCCCCCGAATGGGCAACGCACGCTTTAAGAACTTGCGAAGGCCTGCGCCAAGTGCCGATTTCAATGCCCTTGCCCGCATTTATCATAATTGCGCCATCTTTAACGAAGGGCGAAAATTTCTTGGCGGTTGCGTCGAGATACTGTATGGGAACGCCCCAAACCAAAAGCTCGGAATTTTCTATGGCTTCCTGCGGATTGTTTGTGAACGCCACATTTTCAGGAATTTCGATATCGGGAAGAAAAAGCGAGTTCGTCCGCGATTTTTTTACGGAATCCACAACTTCGGGTTCTCTTGCCCAAACGGAAACATTCTGTATGTTTTTTGAAAGAATAATTGCAAGCGAGCTTCCCCACGCGCCCGCGCCCAACACTGCAACTTTTTGAAACTTTGCCATAATCGGTATTTTTAATTTATTGGCGAACTTTGGCCAAAATCGCACCCGCAATTTTTGCCATTACGCTTCGCGGTATTAAATAATTTATGAATGTTAGCACAGAATTTAACAATCCTACAACCTTTAAATTTTTTCCGGCGCAAAAAGCGTACAGGGCGGCTTCCGCGACTTGTTCAGGCCCATGCCCGAAATTCGACTTCAACGGACGTTTGTCAAACCCCGCGCGCCTGAAAAAATTCGACGTCGTCGGACCCGGGCAAAGACAAAGGCAGGTCGCCCCGAACTTGCGCAATTCATAGTCAAGCGCGAGGGAAAAATTCATGACATAAGACTTCGTCGCCCCGTAAACGCTCAAATACGGGCACGGCTGCCACGCCGCGGTGCTTGCAACATTTATGATTCCGCCGCCGTTTTCGCGGATTAAGCCGATAAATTTTCCGCTGAGGTAAGTCAGGGCGCGGACGTTTACGTCTATCATGTTTGCGTTATGCTCCAAATTCGGCTCGGGGAAGAGCCCGTATCCGCCAAATCCCGAATTGTTTATGAGCAGAATTTTTCTGTTTTTCGGGAAATCTGCGTTTTTTTCGGCGTTTTTTTTGATTTTTTCTAAAATCCCACCAAATGCGCAATCTATTTGCGATAAGCAAGATAAGTCGCATTTAAAGTCGAAAACGTTTTCCCTTTCAAAAAATTTTTCACTTTCCGAACGAGAAATGTTGCATATTAAAATATTTTTTGGTAATCTATAAACCAGTTCAAGAAAAGAGCGACCTATTCCCGAACTTCCTCCCGTCAAGATGACGGCATTGTAGTTTCGGGACAAGTGTTCGAGAATTTTCCTCGTTTTGCGATTTTCTTTTACGGAGCTCTTTATTTTCTTTTGCGAATTGCCGATATTCATATTGGCAAAGATAATTTCACAATTTCATCACGGCATCAAGCCATAACAGAAAGGAAAACATGAACAACAACGAAATCATCATCTCCGGACAGAACCTCGAATTGACAGACTCATTGAAGCAGGAAGTCTATTCAAAGATGGAAAAACTTTTCAAGCACCAGGAAAAAATCATAAGACTAAGAATTGACTTGGAGTACAGCCCGAACCGCAACCATGAAGACGAATTCATTGCGAAAGGGCGAATTGAAATTGAAGGTCCCGACATGGTGATAAGCATCGCTTCAAGCGACATGTACAAGTCCATAAACGAGCTTGCCGACAAGCTTGACCGCAAAATCCGCCGCGCCCGCAGATTGGTCAAGGTCAAGACAAAGCAAGTCAAGAATGTCGATATTTCAAATAATATTCCAAACGCCGTAAAAGCAGGCGCAAGATAATAATTAGTTTAACAAAAAGCGGAGAATTTTACTTCTCCGCTTTTTTTGTCCCCAAAACACAAAAAAAATTAAAAAAGACGGCAGGGAATGTATCCCAACCGCCTTTTTTATTGCAACGCGGACAACGCTTAAAAGCGATGCGCCGCGCGATATTATGTCGCTTAAATTAGAAGCCCATTGTCATGGAAGTGCCAAACCATACAGTGTCGGCATACTTTCCGAAGGGGCGGGTTTCTGTCGCGGCAGAAGAGTGCGCATTTACATTTGCCCAGCGAACGCCGAAAGACAAAGCGCAAATTTCATTCACGCGCAAAACGAGATCGGCGTTGATGCCGACATAGCTGTAGCCGTTCGAGTCGTGGTAAACAACATTGTCAGTCTTAAAGCGGCTGCCGTTTCTGTATCCGTAATAGATTGAAGTGTCCAATGACAAGAAATCTTTGCCTTCGCCCAAAATCCACTTTGAAATCGGAGCAGAATAGTCCAAAGAAACTTCAACCGTATTGCATTCCATGTCAAAGTCGTAATAGTAATAGAGGCTCGGAGTTACAGCAAAGTCGCCCAAGAGTTCGCTTGTGTCGTAAGAAACGCCGACTTTGAGTTCGTTTGTTGTGTCGAACTTGCAGGCTTTCTTTGCGCCCAAAGAGGTGTTCCAGTAGAGCGTGTAGCCCAAGTCAAACGTAAACGCCGCAACCTGGTATGTCATGCCGAGGTTGATGTCGGTTTCAGTATAGTTGTCGTCCAGAGGAGAGTTGTTGAAAACGCCGATATACGCGCCGAGAGCGTCTGTAATGGCGTATGCAACTTCAACTTCGGGCTGGAGAGAGTCTTGCGCTTCCCTGATGCCGCGGAAAACATAGTTGCTTTCATAGGCGAAAGAAACAGAAGCGGAGAACTTGTCTGCGCTCAAGAAGCTTTTTTCAGCCTGCTGCGGCTGTTGTGCCGCGGGTTGGGCGGCGTCAGCCGCGAACGTAAACGGAGCGAGCATTGCTGCAACGCCCGCAAATAGTGTAGTTTTTAGCATGTTTTTCATAATTTAGTAAATCCTTCTAAACAGAAATTAGGAATAAAATAAAAATCCAATAAGATTTAAAAGTCCAGCCAAAAAAACAAAACGGCTTGTTTTTTATACTTTAAAAATGAAAAAACTCTCTTATAAAGAATGTATAAAATAATCGTTGCGGACAAAATTTCCGCGCCGAAAAAATTTTTAACAGAAACAAAAAATGAACAGCAGAAAATTAGCGATAGCAAAAATTGCCGAACGAAAAGTCGAATGCAGCGACAATACTCCGCAGTACGAAATAGACAAAGAATACGGCAAAGACGTATTCGGCATAAGGGCAATGGAACAGTATCTGCCCCGCCCCGCCTACAAAAAGCTGGTGGAAACCATAAACGCGGGAACTCCGATTGATTCTTCAATAGCAAACGACGTCGCTCACGCAATGAAAAAATGGGCGATGGAAAGAGGCGTCACGCACTACACGCATTGGTTTCTGCCGCTCAACGGGCTGAGCGCGGAAAAGCACGATTCATTCCTCGACCCGAGCGGGGAAATCGGCAACGCCATCACGCGCTTTTCAGGTAAAAACTTGATAGTTGGAGAGCCCGACGCCTCGAGTTTTCCCTCCGGCGGATTGCGCTCCACTTTTGAAGCGAGGGGCTACACCGCCTGGGACCCGACATCCCCCGCATTCATAAAGCGCACTGGCAAAGTTGCAACCCTTTGCATACCCACCGCATTCTGCTCGTACACAGGAGTTGTCCTCGACAAAAAAACGCCCCTGCTGCGCTCAATGCAGGTTTTGGGTCAGCAGGCAAAACGCCTTTTAAAATGCTTCGGGGAAGAAAGCGATGCAAAGCCGTCGGTAACTCTCGGCGCTGAACAGGAATATTTCTTAATAGACAAGGCTCTTTACATGTTGCGCCCCGACTTGATGCAAACGGGAAGAACGCTTTTCGGCGCGCCCCCGCAAAAGCACCAGCAGCTCGAAGACCACTACTTTGGCGCGATAAAGCCGCGCATACTAAACTTCATGAGCGAAGTCGAAAAGGAATTGTGGCGCATGGGCATTCCCGCAAAAACCCGCCACAACGAAGTCGCCCCCGCGCAGTTTGAAATCGCCCCCGTATTCGAGGAGCTTAACGTTGCAGTTGACCACAATATGGTGACGATGGAAACCCTGCAAAAGATTGCAGACCGCAACGACTTGGTCTGCCTTCTGCATGAAAAGCCGTTTGAAGGCGTAAACGGATCGGGCAAGCACAACAACTGGTCGATTTCAGTAGGCGAAAAAAACCTGCTAAACCCCGGCAATAACCCGCACGAAAACGCGATATTCCTTACGGTTCTATGCGCGATAATAAAGGCGGTTGACGAACATGCCGACCTTCTTAGAAGCTCAACCGCAAACGCGGGGAACGACCACCGTCTGGGCGCAAACGAAGCTCCTCCTGCAATCATTTCAATCTTTTTGGGCGACCAGCTTACCGACATCATCGAACAGCTTGAAAAAGGCGAGGCAAAATCGAGCAAGCACGGAAGCCAAATAAAAGTCGGCGTCGATACCCTGCCCGCTCTGCCCGCAGACGTCACCGACCGCAACCGCACAAGCCCGTTCGCGTTCACGGGCAACAAGTTTGAATTCCGCGCGGCGGGCTCTTCGCAGTCGTGCGCAAATCCGAACATAATGCTAAACACGATTGTCGCCGAAGCTTTCGACGAAATTTCAACTTACCTTGAAAGCCTGCCGAAAGAAGAATTCCAAAAGGGGCTGCAAAAGAAGCTGAGCGAAATCATAAAAGCGCATAAAAGAATTATTTTCAACGGAGACGGCTACAAAGAGGAATGGAAGGAAGAAGCAAAGCGCAGAGGGCTTCCGAACTTGCGCACGACTCCCGAAGCCTTAAAGCCGCTCCTTGACGAGAAGAACATCGCGATGTTTGAAAAGTACGGAGTGCTAAACAGGGTGGAAATGGTTTCGCGCTACGAAGTGTTTATTGAGGAATTTACCCGAAAAGTTCTAATCGAGGCGGGGCTTTCTATAAACATTTCGCGCACCATGATAATACCCGCGATATCCGCCTATTTGTCAAAGCTCTCCTCCGCAGCAAATTCGCCTTGGAAAAACGCGGCAACCGATGAAATCGGCAAATGCGCGGCAGACTCGCTTTCCGAAGTTCTAAACGCCACAAAATCTCTCGAGGCGGAATTTGAAAAGAAGGCCGACATAGAAAAGATAAAAGAGAAAATGGCGCATCTTCGCAAATGCGTGGACAAGGCGGAAGGAATTGTGGAAGACTCTCTCTGGCCGCTTCCAAAATACCGCGAGCTTTTGTTCATATACTAATTCATAAAACTTCAAAAAAAATTCGCTTAAATTTGTTAAGCGAATTTTTTTTGCAAACTATTTGGCAAATATTCTAAGCCGCTTTAAATGGAATATTTCCGTTTTGTCGAGCATAAGCCTTACATATTTCGCCCTAATCGGATTTTCAAAATTCACAATCCACTTGCTTTTGTAGTCCTCGCAAGACCATACGCGTTTCCAGTCCCTGCCGTTTTCGGAAACAAACATTCTAAGGCGCGTGGTTCTGTCGCCCTGGGCGTCTGCCCGGTTTACAATTTCAACAGAAACGATTTCCTCCGCGCGTTCAAGCTCGACCGTCAAATGCGGATTTCTCTCTTTAAGCGTGTGGAAAGAGAAAACGCCGTCCCCCGAACTCATCAAATTGTCCTTTTTGGGAGACCATTTTTCGTCAATGGAAGAATACGAAACTTTCGCATTTTCCGAAACCCACCTGCCCAAAGGCTTTGGCATAAGCTCTTCAACTAACAAATTTTCAGCGTTTTCAAGTGGCTTGTAAGAATACTGTTTCGGGAAAATTCCGTCCGCTTTCTGCGCCTTCGAGCTTACCGGCTTCAAGACGAAAGTCCAGGAAACAGCCCCCTTGAAATCAGGCTTAAACTGATTGCGCGTAGATGGACCGCAGGCATTGTTGCCAAGCCCCCTTACCCTCCATGCAATTCTCAGCTCGTTTTGCGTCGGCTCTTTTAAGTTGTGCGGATGCTTTGCGCTTAAAAGTTCTTCCTGAGTGTAGGGCAATATCGCCATCGGCAATGGTTTTTCGACAGCGGAAACAATAATGCCCAAGCCGTTTTCATCGGTAACTTTCATTTGGCGGACTTCTTCGCGGTTGCCCGTATCCTGCGGCAAGGAATAGTCTTCCATAAAGTCTTTTACCTTCAAGGAGTAAAGCCCGACATCCGCCGCTTCTTTCCTGTCCTCGTAATTTGCAAAGCCGCCGCGCCCGAAATACTTTACATTTTCGAGTTTCGGATTAAGCCCCATTTTTAAGCCTATTCTTGCCACGTTTAAATTCCGTGGCGTTTCATTTATCTTTTGGCAAGTTGCAACAACCTGCATAGTTCCGTCAGGCAAAATCGTATATACAAACTCATTTGCAAAGCCTTCGCCGTCATTGTTTGCGAGAATTTCAGAGCATGTGATTCTTGCCGCATTTAAGCCCTGCTTTTCTATTTTTAAAGACGGCTTAATGTGCTTCAATTTTCCAAGATTTCTGCCGCTCCATTCCCTTGCAACTTCTCCGCGCCTTTCGTTGTCGATGTAGGCGGTTGAAATGTCAAAAAGAACGGGCGAAGTTATAATGAAATCCCTGCCGCGCTTCAAGCTTTTCAAGCAGGCGTTTTCAGCGTCGAATTCGTAAACATAATTCCCCGCCTTCACCAACACGGCATCGCCATTTTTTGAAACTTCGATTTTGCCGCGGTTTGCGATTTTCATTTCTTTCAAAGGCTCGCCGCCTTTCAGCTTAAACTGGGTGCTTGAAACTTTATCGCCTTTCTTTGCGAACAAAGTATCCGCCTTGCGCGTAAAAACCACTGAGTAAAAATATTCTCCGCCGCCGCCAAATTCGGGAATGTCTAATTCAATTTCTGTCGATTTTCCCGCAGGCAAGTCGATGGCATCAAGCGTTTTTTCAAAGACCTGCTTACCGTTGCATTCAACAACTATTTTTGCGTCGAACTCGTTTAAATTCGTGTCGAAAAATTCATTTGAAATTTTGATTAGCTTCGGGTTTTCGCCATTCGGGCGCGAAACCTGAATGTCTTGGTAAACGCGCCCCACTTCGTGATACTTGGCAAAGAAAGTTCTGTCGGCGCGGACTATGCCGTTTGAGCAGAAATTGCCCGCGGACGGAGATGTCTTCCAATCGCGCCCGTCCGAGAGATATAGCTTTCCCGAACCGTCTTCGCGCGGCAAATAAAGCGACTGGTCAACCCAGTCCCAAATAAAACCGCCGTGCAGACAGTCGGCATTAGTTCTTATTAAATCCCACTTGCCTTTCAAGTTGCCAATGGAATTTCCCATCGCGTGCGCGTACTCGCAAAAGAAAAACGGCACTTTCTTTTGAATCTTGCGCAAATATTCGTTCATTCTGTCAACGCCGCCATACATTGGAGATGCGAAATCGGAGAATCCCTTGTCTTCGCCGTTCATTTTATGCCAAACTTCGGCTTCGGAATGCACATAGTGCAACGGGGCGTTGTCCCGCACGACTTTCGCCATTTCTCCATGCCCCTTCACAATGCGCCCCGCAGATTCGTTGCCCACTGAAAATATCATAACGCACGGAATATTCCTGTCGCGGAAAACCATATTGCGCATTCTGTCAACGCTCGCGGGAATGAATTTGTCAAAATCAAGCGGACCCGTGTTTCTATAACCGTGTTGCTCTTGGTTGCACTCGTCCAAGACCATCAAACCGTAGCGGGAGCAGAGCATGTAAAAAGTGTCGTCGTTGGGATAGTGGGAAGTGCGTACTGCGTTGATATTGATGCGCTTCATAAGCTCGACGTCGCGCTTTTGCCATTTAAATTCGCAAGTTTTGCCCTTGTCGGGAGACCAGTCGTGGCGGTTTACCCCCTTGAAAAGCACAGGCCGGTTATTCAAGAAAATACCCGTACCCCTGACCTCAAATTTCCTGAAAGCAAAATCCGCCCTGACGGTTTCAAGCGTTTTGCCTTCCGCATCGGAAAGCGTAATTAAAATGGCGTACAAATTCGGTTTGTCGGGCGACCACAGCTTAAAATTTTTCGCGCCAATATCGGCTGATATTTTTATTTCTTTTGAAGTTTGTATTTGCGGTATTTTCTTTTCAAGCAAAGTTTTGGAATTTAATTTGTTGCCCTGTTCGTCAATTATGTCGGCTTTCAAAACGAGTCCCGACGCCGATTTTTCCGAAAGATTTTTTATAAACGTCTCCAACTTTATTTTTGCCGAAGACAAATCCTCTGAGAAAAACACAGGAGCATAATAATCGCGAATGTAAGTTTCGGGGCGCGAAATCAGCATGACGTCGCGGATTATGCCCGACATGTGCGGCATGTCCTGCATTTCAAAAAATCCGCCCGTGGAATATTTGAAGACTTCCACAGCGACAGAATTCTTGCCCTTTTTCAAAAGCGGCGTTATGTTAAATTCAGACGGGGTGAAAGAATCTTCTGCATATCCCGCAAACTTTCCGTTAACAAAAACCTTAAAGCCCGTACGCACACCGTTAAAGCGAATAAATACCGCGCGCCCATTCCAGTTTTCAGGCAGATTGAAATCGCGGCGATAAACTGCAACTTCGCGGTGCTCTTCGGGAATTACAGGGTTTAAGATGGCTTCACTCGGGTTTTCCTTGCCGTCGTCGCCATAGCCTTTTATCCAAGAGCCGTCTTTGTGGAACTGAAACTCTGCAGTCGTGTTGTTGTAAAAAATCCTGTCATAGCCCTTGGCTTGCCAAGTATCGGGCACGTCCAAAATATCCCATTTGGAGTCGTCAAAAGTTGCCGAAACATATTCGCTTTTAAAGAGCTTTTCGTTTTCAAGAAAAAGAAATTTCCAATCGCCGTTTAAGAGCATATAATTCGGGGTGTCGTAAATTTTCCCGATGTCGGCCGCCGAAATCGGTTTTGCGGCAAGCTCAAAGTTTGGATAAGAAATAAAGAACGCGCGCGGTTCTTCCTTGTTAATCTTAAAAGTTTCGATGTCTTCAAAAACGAATTTACTATCGAGAAAATCAGCATTTTTTGCAAAAGACCCCGTAAAGGCGAATCCCCCCGCCAACAATAAAAACAATAACTTTTTCATGGTTTAATTTTCAGTTAAGTTAAGATAATTATTTAAATATGCCATTAAACGCCGCAAACTTCAATAAAAAAACCAAAGGCGCGGCAATTCCGACAACACAAAAAAAGCGGCACCGCACCAACGCGCGAATGCCGCAAAAAATAATGATAAACTTTTTAGGAATCGGGATACAAGTACTTCATGTCAACAGCCTGCGCCGCAACAATGACCGCCGCGCCGAAAATATCTTCGGTAAGCGCGCTTCGCGGAACTTCCGCAAAGGGCTTTACAAGCCCCGTCACAATCTGCCCGTAAGTTCTGCATCCGACAATGCTCAAAAATTTTGAAGATATGTTGCCCGAATTCAAGTCGGGGAAAATCAGCACATTCGCCTTGCCGGCAACGGAGCTATTGATGCCCCTTACTTTCGCGGCTTCGGGAATGAGCGCGGAGTCAACCTGCAATTCTCCGTCAACTTCTATTTCGCAGGCTTCCGACATCGCCCTCTGATGCACGAGAGCCGTCGCCGCCTTGACTTTCAGCACGCTGTTTGTCTTTGCCACTTGAAGTTTTGAAACGAAGCTTAGCATCGCCACTTTTGAAGGCTCGCCCGTCAAGTGGTTTGCAAGCTTTGCGGTGGTGATGGCAATATCCGCAAGCTGTTCTTCCGTGGGTTCGGGAATGACGCCGCAGTCGGAAAGGAAGAGCAATCCGTTGGTGCCGAGTTTTTCGTTGTTTGTTTCGACAATCATCATTGAAGACGCCGTCTTAAAGCCCTTTTGAAGCGATATAAGCTGGAAGACGGGACGAAGCGAGCTTGCGGAAGACTGGGTTACCCCCGAAACCATCGCGTCGGCGCGGGCAGTCGCAAGCATCATGGTTGCAAAATAATTCGGATTGCGCAAAAAGCGTTCAACGTCCGAGACTTCCATCTGCCTGAATTTTGGCATTCCCTTGAGAATTTTCAGCAAATCGCCGAAATCGTCGCTTTTATCGATTTCGAGTATGCGTATTCCGTCGAGAGGAAGCTCCATTGACTTTGCCTGTTCTTCAATTTTCGGGCGACTTCCGATTAAAATCGGCACACCCAGCCTGCGGCTTGCGAACATGCGCGCCGCCTTTATGATTCTCGCGTCTTCGCCTTCGGGGAAAACGACTCTCTTGGGATGGTTTTGAAGCCTTGCTGATAATCTGTTAATTAACGACATAAAATTGATGTTTCTTTTTTGTTGTAAGTTCTTTTTAATATTTCGTCAATAATTTCTTTCATATAAATCACTGTCGATGTCGTGCCAAAAACGGCTCGGCTCGCGCAAGTCGGAATGTCCCTTGCCGAAAGTGACCCTCGGATATGTTATGACAAGCAGGTCTTTAGCGCGCGTGCTCGCCACATAAAACAGCCTGCGCTCCTCCTCCACGTCGCCCTCTTCGATGCACCTTTCAAGCGGGAACATTCCCTCCGCGGCTCCTATTATGAAAACCACGGGAAACTCCAAGCCCTTTGCCTGATGCACTGTCATAAGGCTTGCTCTGTCGCCGAATGCCTGCTTTTCGTCACGCCCCGCTCCTTCCGATATTTCCAAAGACGCGCTCGCCAAAAACATGTCTATGTCGGGAAATCTGGAAGCGTATTCATAAAGGGAATCAAAATCCTTCACCCTGTCCTGCCAATCCTCATAGGTATTTTTCATGCAGTCCGAATACCATGAATCGCAAACGGTTCTCACCATGTCCTTGGGCTTCATGGCGGGAACGCTCTTTTCAAACAAGTCGGCGGCGGGAAGATTTTGCGCGCGCGACTTTCTGACGGCAAGGCTGACGTCCAAAAGCCCCGCCGCAACGCTCGGGAAAATCGAACGCGCCGCCTCGGGGACTTTCGCCAATACCTCTTTTGCCGCCATTGCCTCGATAATGGAAATCTTCGATTTTTCGGCAACCGACACGGCTTTTTCGTAAATCTTCTGCGCGGTTTTATCTCCGATTTTGGGCAGAAACTTCACAAACCTCGCAAATGATACGAAGTCCCTCGGGTTTGCCGCAAATTTTATCTGCGAAACCGCGTCCTTTATGTGCGCCTGCTCAAAGAATTTCAAGCCGCTTGTGATTGCAAAAGGAATGTTGCGGTACTGCATTTGAAGCTGCATATCCATCGCCTGAAAATGGGCGCGGTACAAAATTGCTATGTCTGAAAGCTTGTAAGGCGGATGCGCCCCGCAAGTAAGCTCCTCAATATAGTCGGCGACCAAGCGCGCCTGCGACTGCGAATCCATCGCGCGTATTATAACGGGCTTATGGGCGTCGGCGCGAGACGCCGTAAGGCTCTTTTTAAACTCCTCGCCCGCCTCAAAGCCCTCAAGAATGCTGTTTGCAAAATTTAGAATTTGCGGAGTGCTTCGGTAATTTAAGCCAACCTTGTAAATGGAACCATTCGGATAGCGTTTTTTGAAACGCAAAATGTTTTCGATGTTCGCCCCTCTCCAAGAATAAATGCACTGGGCGTCGTCGCCGACCGCGCTTATCCTGCCCGACTTGCAAAGCAAATCCAGTATTTTGCATTGGAGGGTGTTTGTGTCCTGGTATTCGTCAACCAGCACGTTTTTAAAGCGCGCGCCATAACGCTCGCAAACCGACGGGGCTTCCAAAAGAAGCCTATGCCACAATTCAAGCAAATCGTCAAAATCGCAAATCAAGCCTTCTCTGCGCCGATTTTCATAAGCGCGGGCGATTTTTTCTATGTCCTCAGGCGGTGTTTCAATCCATGAAAACCTATCGCGCATGGCGTCTTCAATAGACATGCAGGTGTTGCGCGAATAGCTTATGATTTCCTTTAAGAGAGCCGCGCGCGGATTTTCCTTCTTCTTGAAAAAAGTGGGCGAAACCTCCTCAACGCAGTGCTTTAAAAGCTTTTCGGAATCCTCGGCATCGGCGATTGTAAAATCCGGCTTGATGCCGATTGCCTCACCTTCCTTGCGCAAAAATTTGTTGCCTATCGAATGGAAAGTGCCGCCCCAAAACTTCCATGTTTCGACGCCTGTGAGAGCGTTTACCCTTTCAAGCATCTGGTTAGCCGCCTTGTTTGTGAAAGTCAAAAGCAAAAGCTCCTGCGGATAAATGCCGCACTCCCCCACAAAATGCGCAACCCTGTAAGTCAGCGTGCGCGTCTTTCCCGACCCCGCGCCCGCAAGCACCAATGCGGGAATATCCGCAGGTGCCGTGACAGCCGCATACTGGTCGGGATTTAATTCTTTTTTAAAGTCTATGAAAGCTGGCATCGGCTTTATTTTGCAAGAAATCTAAGAGCCGCCAAATAGCCTTCAAAGCCCATGCCGCAAATCTGGGCTTCGCAAACGGCTGCGGTAAACGAATTGTGGCGGAAATCCTCGCGCTTGTGGATGTTTGAAATATGGACTTCCACAAACTTTAATCCCGACCCCGCAATGGCGTCCCGCAATGCGACGCTTGTATGGGTGAATGCCCCGGGATTTATTATCGCCCCGTAAAAGCCGCCGTCCGCAAATTCCGCGATTTTATTTAAAATTTTCCCTTCGATGTTCGACTGGAAGCAGGAAACTTCAACCCCAAGCTCTTTTCCGAGTGAAACAACCGAATTTTCCAAGTCTTTGAGAGTCGCGCTACCATAAATTTCAGGCTCGCGCACGCCGAGCCGATTTAAATTTGCGCCGTTTATCAATGCTATTTTTTTCATTTTAAAGAGGATTTTGAGATTTTATGAATTCATGTTCAAGAGAGAACTTTTCCGCAACAAGATGAGCCAAGGCCTTTATTCCGCAACATTCCGTGGCGTAATGCCCGCACGGATAAACATTTATTTTGCTTTCCTGCGCGTACACATACTGCCCCTGCTTCAACTCGCCGCAAACAAGAGTGTCAAAGCCCTCGTCCAAAAGGTGCAAAACAGACGTCGAACCGCTCCCCGAACAAATTACGATTTCATTTGGATTTTCGGAGCCGAATTCAAAGCCCTTGTAGGTATCGGGGAAGAGTTTTTTCAGCCTCCGCGCAAGCTCCGCCCTGCCAATGCCGCCAAGTTTTGCAACGACCGCGATATCCTCTCCGTCCAAATTGAAACAGCCGCCTGAAATTTCAAGCCCGAGACTTTTTGCGATGAGCGCGGAATTGCCGATTTGCCTGTGGGCGTCGAGCGGCAAATGGCACGAGTAAACCGCGATGTCGCCCTCCACAAGATTTTTTACCTTCTCGTAGTTCGACTTCACAATCGGAATAGGCGCAGTCCAAAACATCCCGTGGTGGACAAGAAGCAGATTTGCCCCGATTTTCCTTGCTGCCTTGACTTCCTCAATGCCGCAATCGACCGCCGACGCTATTTTTGAAACTTCTCCCGAATTTTCAAATTGAACGCCGTTGTAAGAGCCGGGGAAATCTTTAAAATCCCCCACCCTCAAATATGAATTTATAAATTCCGCTATGTCCGCCAATTTCGCCATAAAGCTTTCAATTTTAAAATTATCCTGTCCGCCGAAAGCCGCAAGCGAAAAAACGCCGCGCCGCTTTTTTTTGCCTACTCCGATTTCAACGCCTTTTCGCGCTCAATCAAAGTCGGGTGCGAATAATGAAAGGCGGAGTAGAGCCTGTGCGGAGTCAAATTGCTCAAATTTTTCGTGTGCAGCTTGCGAAGAGCCTCCACAAGCGGCTTTTCCCCGCCGCAAACTTTCTTTGCAAAAGCGTCCGCCTGATATTCATACCTGCGCGAAACGGCGTTTTTCACGGGCGTCAGCCAAAAATTTATGGGAGAAACCACGATTAGAAATATTAAAAGAGCCGCCGCCATTCCGTCTTGAATGTCAAAGCCGAATCCCCTGTAAAACCAATCGCACTTCGCAAAATAGGCAACAAGACCCAAACCCGCAAACATCATGACAAAGTTTGAGACTATCATTTTGGGAATATGCCCGCGCTTGTAATGCCCGATTTCATGCGCCAACACCGCCTCTATCTGTTCAGGAGAAAGCTGGCTAATCAAAGTGTCGAAAAGTATGATTTTTCTGAACTTGCCAAACCCCGTGAAAAACGCGTTCGAGTGGCTGCTGCGCTTGCTTCCGTCGATTACATAAATTGCGCTCGCCTTAAAGCCCGCGCGGTCTGCCATATTTAAAAGCCGCGTTTTAAGCTCCCCCTCTTCAAGCTCCGAAAGCTTGTTAAAAAGCGGCAAAATCACCCGCGGATAAACAATCAGCATAACCACCTGAAATACCGCAATAACACAAAAGCCCAAAATCCACCAAGTGTTCGGCATTGCGCCAAAGAACCACAAAAGGAGAGCCAAAAGCGGTATCCCAATCACAAGCGAGATTGCGGTTTCCTTAAACTTGTCGGCAATCCAAAGCGAGGTCGTGGATTTGTTGAAGCCGTACTTTTGTTCCAAGACAAACTGCCCGTACCAGTCGAAAGGAAGAGAAAACAGGCTTAAAATTATGGACGACAGCAAAAGAGCCGCCGACTGCGCCCATACGCCGCTTCCGAAAATGCCCGTGAAAAACCTGAACAATATCGGATAAACCCCGAAAATCAAAACAGCGACAATCAGCACAAGCCCGAACAGCCTTTCGTAAATCGAATACGAAATTTTGTCGAGAGTGTACCTCGCGCTCTTTTGATAGTCGGCTTCGTCGATAATCTCTGCAAAAGCTTCGGGAACAGACTCCCTGTTTGCGCGGACTTCCTTCGCGTTCAAAGCGTCAAGCCATGTGTCCGCTAAAAACATCAAAAGAAGCAAGGCGATTGTAAAAAACACTAAATTTGTTAAAATCATTCAGACAAAAGTTTTTTGAATATTGACATCAGCATTGCGGGATTTGCCTTGCCTTTGGAAGCTTTCATGACGGGGCCGACCAAAGCGTTCAAAGCCTTTGCGTTGCCCGCCTTGAACTCTCCGACCGCTTTCGGATTCGCCGCGATTGCGTCCTTGCAGAAGCCTTCAAGCTCGCCTGCGTCGCTGTTCTGCTCCAAGCCCTTTTCCTTTACGATTTGGCTTGCAGATTTTGAAGAGGCGAACATTTCCGCAAAAACTTCTTTTGACTGCGATTTTGAAATCTTGCCGCCGTCAACAATTTTTACAAGCTCCGCAAGGTTTGCGGGTGCAATCTTGCATTCGCCAAAAGGCGGGCGCGTTTCGCCAAATTCCGCCATCGCGGAAAGCTCGCGCAAAATGTCGTTTACGATGATGTTTGCGATTGCTTTCGGGTTGTTGTAAACTGATACCGCCTTTTCAAAGTATGCGCACATGTCGTAGTCAAGGCACATTACGCTCGTGATTGAATAAGGCAGTCCGAAATCTTTCATATACCTGCGCTGAATGTCGTACGGGGCTTCGGGAAGCTCCGACTTTATTTTTTCGACAAGGGCGCGGTCGATTTTTACGGGCATCAAATCGGGTTCGGGGAAGTAGCGGTAGTCGTGGGCGTTTTCCTTGCCGCGCATCGACTGGCTTACGTTTAGCGAAGCGTCCCACCGCCTCGTTTCCTGCACGATTTCGATGTTTTTGTTGAGCGCGTCCGTCTGGCGGCGGATTTCGTATTCAATGGCGTTTTTGACGCCTGAAATCGAGTTTAAATTTTTAAGCTCTACCTTTACGCCAAGCTTTTCAGAACCTTTGGGGCGCAGAGAAATGTTGACGTCGCAGCGCATCTGCCCCTTTTCCATGTCGCATTCGCTGACGCCCAAGCCCGATATGGTTTGTTTTAGCGAATTCAAGTAGGCGAAAGCGTCTTCGGAGCTGAACATATCCGGCTCTGAAACGATTTCCATAAGCGGAGTTCCCGCGCGGTTGTAGTCAACAAGGGAGTCGTTTGCGCAGTGGGTGAGCTTGCCGACGTCCTCTTCCAAGTGTATGCGGGTAAGCTTCACAAAGCGGTGCGCGCCCATCTCGCCGCGAGACGCGCTCGCAAGCTCGATTTCAACCGCGCCGCCCTGGCACAAAGGCTGGTCGTACTGCGAAAGCTGGTAGTTTTTCGGGCTGTCGGGATAAAAATAGTTTTTTCTGTCCCACTTGGTTATTTCGGGAATTTCACAGCCGAACATAAGCCCGACTTTCATCGTGTCGTAAATTGCGGCGTAATTCAAGACGGGAAGGACGCCCGGCAAAGCCATCACGACGGGGTCGGTCAGAGTGTTTGGCTCTTCCCCGAAACGGTATGGCGCGCTTGTGAACATCTTTGTTTTGGTGTTCAGCTGAACGTGTACTTCAAGACCTATTACTGGTTCGTATTCCATAATGAAAAGTTTTTTAAAGTGCGGGATTTCTGCCCAGGAAGCCTGCCGTCTGCTCGTAGGCGTAGGCGTAGGAAAGCAGATTTTGCTCGTCGAAAGCCTTGCCGATTAGCTGCAAGCCGATTGGCATTCCCTCCGAATTAAATCCGCAAGGAAGAGACATTCCGGGCAAACCTGCCAGATTTACGTTTATGGTAAAGATGTCGTTTAAGTACATCGAAAGCGGGTCGCCCGACTTTTCGCCTGCCTTGAAAGCGCAGGCGGGAGTCGTGGGAGCTGCGATTACATCGACGGTTTTAAACGCTTCCGAAAAGTCGTTGCGAATGAGCGTGCGGACTTTTTGGGCGCGGAGGTAATATGCGTCGTAGTAGCCCGAACTTAAAACATAGCTTCCCAAAATAATCCTGCGCTTTACTTCCTCGCCAAAGCCTTCCGCCCTCGACTTGAAGTAAAGGTCAACCACGTCATGCGCCTTGTCGGAGCGGTGCGTGTAGCGTATGCCGTCGTATCGCGCCAAGTTTGAAGAAGCTTCGGCGGTCGCAATGATGTAGTAAACGGGTATTGCCAAGTCGGTGTGTGGAAGCGATATTTCAACGATTTCCGCCCCGAGACCCTTGCAGTGTGCAACAGCCTTTTCAACTGCCGCCCGGACTTCCAAATCCATTCCGTCAACAAAGTATTCCTTCGGAATGCCGATTTTTTTCCCTTTCAAGGAATCTACGGAAAGCGTCGATGCGTAATCGGGAATGTCGATTTTCACGCTCGTTGAGTCGAGCCTGTCGTAAGAAGCAACAGCTTTCAAAAACAGCGCGCCGTCGCGGACAGTCCTTGAAAAAGAGCCGATTTGGTCCAAAGAAGAGGCAAACGCCGCAAGCCCGTAGCGGCTTACCAGTCCGTAAGTCGGCTTTATGCCGACAACCCCGCAGAATGCGGCAGGCTGGCGTATCGAACCGCCCGTGTCGGAGCCAAGCGCAATAATGGTTTCGCCCGCCGAAACGGCAGCCGCGCTTCCTCCGCTCGACCCTCCCGGGACTCTCGAAACATCCCAAGGGTTGCGGGTACTCTTAAACGCGCTGTTTTCGCAGGAAGAGCCCATTGCAAACTCGTCCATGTTGAGCCTGCCCCAGAGAACCGCGCCGTTATTTTGCAAATTTTTGACGCTCGTTGCCGTGTACGGGCTTACATAATGCTCAAGCATTTTGCTTGCGCAGGTAAGCGGCTTGTTTTCGACCGCCACAATGTCCTTTAAGGAAACGGGAATGCCGTCAAGTGCTCCCAAAGTTTCCCCTTTAGCCCTGCGCTCGTCGGACTTTTTCGCCATTTCAAGCGCGTCTTCGGGATCTTGAAAAAGAAATGCTCCGACCTTCGGCTCAACGCTGTCAGTTCTTTCAATTACCGCTTTTGTAAGCTCCAAAGATGAGATTTCGCCCTTTGAAAGCATTGACGAAAGCTCCGCGGCGTCTTTATAAAAAATATCCATCAAAAACTTCCTTTCTACGCTTCGTCAACAACTTTTGGAACAACTATCTGGTTTTCCCTTTTCTTGGGAGCGTTCATAAGAGCCTGCTCCACCGAGAGCATCGGTCCTTCAATGTCGTCGCGCCACACATTGTAAATTGCATGCGCGTGTGCGCTCGGCTCTACATTTGAAACATCGACTTTTGAAAGCTTTTCAAAATACGTTAAAATTTGACCGAGCTGGCGCGAAAAAACCTCTTTTTCTTCGTCCGTAAGCTCTATGCGCGCCAAGTTGGCGACATAAGAAATGTCTATTGCTCCATTTTTGTCCATAAGACGCTTATTTTTAAGATTGCCGCCGCCCTTTTCAAGCTTAATCTTTGCCGCGTCAATAAGCTTTTATGGTGATTATTTCTATTTGCGGCGTGCAAAAGAGCCTTGCAGGTATCGAACTTGTGCCTATCCCCCTCGTAATGAAAATCGGGTCGTCGCGGTGGTTTACCAACAGCCCGTCGCTTGAAAATTGCATCTGCCCTTTTCAAGCTTAATCTTTGCCGCGTCAATAAGCTTTTATGGTGATTATTTCAATTTGCGGCGTGCAAAAAAGCCTTGCGGGTATCGAGCTTGTACCTATCCCCCTCGTAATGAAAATCGGATCGTCGCGGTGGTTTACCAACAGCCCGTCGCTTGAAAATTCAGTGTAAAGGGAAATGACATTCTTTAAGACGGGTCCGTAAAATGGAATTCTGAACTGCCCTCCGTGCGTATGCCCCGCAAAAGTTACGGACGCCTTGCGCGGAAGCGCGGGAAAAATCGAGGGGTCGTGGGTAAGAAAAATGCAGGGCGCACCTTCGGGAACTTCATCAAAAGTTTTTTGTAAATTGAAAATATCGGTGCCGAAATCGGGTATGCCCGCTATATAAAAATCTCCGTTTTTGGTCTCCACCTTCGCGGATTTGTTTCGCAAGAACTTAACGCCCGCGCGGGAAATCTGCTCCTCGATTTTTTCCGTGCCCATATCGGTGTCGTGGTTGCCCGTAATCGCGAATTTACCGAGAGGGGCTTCCATTTCCAAAATATATTCGGCAAACCTCTCATAGTCCATGGAAGTATTGTAAAAATGCCTGTTAAAGTAGTCCCCCAAGAGCAGTATCAAGTCGGGCTTTTCTTTATTAACAAGCTCGACAGTCTTTCTCATGCGCCATTTGTCGTAAAAGAACGCGCCCGCGTGAAAGTCGGAAATTACGGCAATTTTTATGTTTTCAAGTTCTTTTGTCCATTTTTTTGAATAAATTACCGATTTTGACGTATGCAGAGCAAAATACGGCTCGTAAATAAACATATCCGCAACAAGAGCGGCAAAAAGCACGAGAAGCAGGTATTTGAGAAACTTGAAAATTTTTGCCATTCTACTTGGAGAATTTTTTTATAAGCGCAAAAGCCCGCACGCTCGCACCCGAATTTGCATGGTGCCAGTTCAATGCGTTCAAGCCGATTTGCTTTCTAAGGGCAACGTCCTTTGCGAGTTTTAAAAGGGCATCCTTAGCATTTTTTTTATCGGAAACTTTTATCGACGCCTTAGCTTCTTCCAATGATTCGCACATCTTTTTAAAGTTTGTCATGTTCGGACCGTAAACGATTGCAACGCCCGCCGCGGCGCAATCGAGCGGAGACTGCCCACCGTCGTTAGGCGGCATCGACTTGCCCGCATAGGCAAAATCGGCAACCTGCGTAAGGCGCGCAAGCTCGCCCGTCGTGTCGGCGACATAAACCAAAGTCCCGCCCGGGGCATTCTGCTTCTCCGTCCTGAAATTGAAAGGCAAAACGCCGCCCTGCAAAAGCCTGCGGACTTCCTCCCTGCGCTCGGCATGACGCGGAACAAGCAGCAGGCGCGCGTCTATTCCCGTTTTTTGGCGGATTTCCGACAGAGCTTCCAAAAGCATTTCCTCTTCGCCCGCCCAAGTCGATGAGCCGAGCAGGACAAGTGAATCGTTTTCAAAGCCCATTTCAGATTTAAGCGCATCGCGTTCACTTTCGGAAAGAGGCGCGGAATTTGAGGCGTCGAATTTTATGTTGCCGGTGGAAGAAACGATTTCGGGTTTTGCGCCAAGCTTTAAAAATCTGGCGGCGTCAAATTCACTTCCGCAGGCGATTGCATCGAACTTGTTAAAAATGCGCCGCGCAAAAAAGCCCGCCTTGGAATACCTCTTAAAGCTCCTGTCGGAAAGCCTTGCGTTCAAAAGCAAAAGCGGCTTTTTTTTCGACTTTGCCCTGTGCAGATGCTCGGGCCACAATTCGCCTTCCATCTGGACGCACATGTCGGGTTTTATTCTGCGCCATGCAAGCGCGTTTGAAAGCCAAAAGTCAAACGGGAAAATCCCGACGTAATAACAGTATTTTGCGTACTTTTCGCGCAGGATTTTATAGCCTGTGGAAGTAGTTGTGGTTACCACGACCTCAAAACCGCCGTCTTCATGAAGAAGTTTTAGCATGCTTGAAAGAGCCTCCACTTCCCCGACGCTCACCGCCTGAATCCAAATTCGTTTTTTACCTTTTTCAGGGAACGAAAGATTTTTCAAAAATCCGAAACGGTGCGAAAAATCCTTTCCATACCCGCCCCTTTTTATCATGCGCATTGCATAATAAGGCATTAAAACCGCCATTATGGGCAGAAACAAAATTCGATAAATCCAAATCATGAACTTAGGCTTTTTCAAACAATAAAGCTGTGTTTGCCCCGCCAAATCCGCTGCTTAGCGACAGCGCGATTTTCGGATTTTCGTCAATTCTTTTTTGAACGATGTTGAAAGGCTTTGCCGCTTCGTCCAATTCTTCGATGTTTGCGGAAGCCGCAATAAATCCTTCGTCCAACATGAGAGCGCAAAAGCCGGATTCCATCGCGCCCGCCAAAGACAAGCCGTGCCCCGTCAGGGATTTTGTCGAGCTGATAGGCGTTTTCGGACTTTCGCCGAATACGCTTGCGATAGCTTTAAGCTCCGCAGTGTCGCCGATTGGAGTGGACGTGCCGTGGGTGTTTATGTAGCCGACATCTTCGGGTTTTACCCCCGTAGATGAGAACGCAAAGCGCATTGCGTTTGCAAGCCCCTCGCCCTGCGGATGAGGAATTGCGACATTGTATCCGTCGCTCGCCTGCCCCCAGCCCAAAAACTTCGCATAGACTTTCGCGCCGCGCATCTTTGCCGTTTCTTCTTCTTCCAAAACCAAGACAGTTGCCCCGCCTGTTCCGACAAAGCCGTCCCTGTGCTTGTCGTAGGGGCGGGAAGCCTTTGACGGGTCTTTGTTGCAAGAAAGCGCCCTCATGCCCGCAAAAGGCAGGATTGTGCGCGCGTTTCCGTCCTCTCCGCCAACCACGAACATGCGCTTTTGGCGTCCGCTTGAAATTTCGTCGAAAGCAAAACCCATCGCGTGCGAAGAGCTTGCGCACGCCGAGGCAAAGCCGCAGCTTGCTCCCTTGATTTTAAAAGCCGAAACCAAATTAAAAGAAAGAGTGCCTACAACCGAGGAAACAACGCCCATCGGGGAACAGCGCATTACACCGAACTTGTCGAGCCGCGCCATGTTGTCAACAAGCATGGAGGTAGAGCCTGCAGATGCCGTGTACATGCCTGTTTCAACGTTTGAGATGTCGCTTTCGGAAAGGTTTGCATCTTCTATCGCCTGCTTCATTGCACAATACGCGTAAAGGCAGTGCGGGGAAAATCCGCGCATGACTTCCCTTCTTACCGAATACTGTTCGGGATAGATCCAGTCTTCATAGTCAAAGTTTTCGGTATTGAAGCCCTTGATTGTTCCCAAGCATTTCACGGGAATTTTGTCCCCCGCAAACCCATCGTAAAGCTCTATGCCCGAAATTGAATTTTTGAGGCTGTTTAAGACTTCCCCTTTGGAATTGCCTATGCTCGTTATAAATCCAAGCCCTGTTATTACAACGTTTTTTGACATATTTTTAAAAATCGAATGTTAATGAAATTTTTTCGGCATAAGCGGCCTTTTCGCCGTTTACGAATATGGAGCCTTCAAAAATGCCTATCGGATGGCGTATTCTTTTGGCTGAAACCTTCATTTCAAGCCTGTCGCCCGGCTTGCAAATGCGCATGCACCTGACTCCGTCCGCCGAAGTGAAAAATATGCGCTCCTTGTTTGCATTTTTGCCCGAAGGGTCGATTTCTCCCCTCATCAAAAGCACGATGGCAAGCTGCCCCAATGCTTCAAGCATAACCGATGCGGGAAAAATGGGATTATTCGGGAAATGCCCCTTCAAGAAAAACTCATCGCCTTTTATGGTGTAAGAGCCGCGTACTTCGCCGCCTTCAATTTCCGCATCCTCGACAAAAAGATAAGGATGCTGTTGCGGCATAAAGCTTTCGATTTCTTCTTTTGTAAACTTTTTTAAGTTGCACATATCAAATATAAAATACAATCACACTTTTATTTTCTTTCAATAAAAAATTGTTGCCTACTCCGATAAAATAGACAATCTTCATTGTCGTGAATTCGTCAAAAAATAAAATTTTATTTGCCGTAAACCGCACAAAGCCCAATGCCGACATTCTCGTAAAAAGGCTTTCGGGCGCGGCAAAGCGCGAAAACTTTGAATGCGTAATAGAGGGCAAGTTTCCGCCCCCCGAAGACGCCTTCAAAGACGCGAAATGCTGCTGTGTAATCGGCGGAGACGGCACAATACTTTCCTGCCTAAGCGGCGCGGCAAAATACGGAGTTCCGATTTTCGGGATAAATCTCGGCAAACTCGGATTTATGGCGACATTTACCGATTCCATTTCAGACGAAGAATTTTTGGACATGGTAAACGGCAAGAACGCAGAAATGGAAACACGCACAATTCTGTCGGCAAGCTTCGGCAAAAACCGCTTTCTCGCGCTAAACGAATTTGCCGTAAAATCGCAGTCGCCCGCGGAAATACTATCTGCCGAAGTTTTGGCTGACGGGGAATTTGTCGCGGATTTTGTGGGGGACGGGCTGATTTTTTCAACGCCCACGGGAACTTCCGCATACAACCTTTCTGCCGGCGGACCCTTAATACACCCTAAAGCGAGAGTCTTCGCGCTTACGAGCATCTGCCCGCACACGCTCTCAAACCGAAGCCTTGTATTCGATTCCGAAACGAAGCTTGAAATCCGCGCAAAAAATCCGAACGCAGTCTTGATAAGGGACGGCAATGTGGAAAAAAGCTGGCGAGGAGAGCCGCTTTTTGTGGAAGCCGCGCCCGAAACAGTGAAATTCGTGCGCCCCGCCGGTCATTCCCATTTTTATATTCTGCGCACAAAATTGGGCTGGGGCGGAAATCCCCGCACTCAAAGATAGACATGGAAACTCCGCAAAACGCAAAAGACAGGGTTATTGAAATGGCGACAAAAGCCCTGAAAGAAAAGTCGCTCAAAGAAGAGACCGAAAGAAGAGTTTCGCTATGCTGTATAGCGATTTTCGCCGCGCTTAATTTCGCGCTGTTTTTCTTTGCAAATGATTTCGTTTTCGGGAACGCAAACTTAAAATACGTTGCGCTTGCGGGAGACGCGGCGATTTTTGCCGCAATTTTTTTAAAGCGCAACCCATTTGAGTTCGCGCGAGTATTCTTTGCGGCATGCGCGGGATTTTACTCGTATTTATACTTTTGCCAAGACATGGGGCAGGCCGCGGCAATAAACGCCCTCTACTGGCTTTCGGCAACCCCTCTCACAATCAGAATGAAAACAAAAATCACGATTTTTACGCTCATCCTTTCCGAATGCTTTTACGTCGCGCTAATCCGCGCTATGATAGAAAGGCTCTAAAAGATGGAAAACAAGAACCAAGAAAAAAAGAAGCTTACATTATCGCAAAAAATTTCCAGAACCGCCGAATTTTTCACTTTCGGAATCTGGTCTTCCGACATTCATGAGATGTCGAAATTCAAGGCGTCCGTCTATGCGCTTATGAGGGTCGTCTCAACCACGGTTTCGGGAATGCTGAAAAACAAAATTCCCGTACAGGCGGCGTCGCTTTCATACACGACTTTGCTCGCGCTCGGGCCTCTCGTGGCGGTCGTCATCATATTTTCAGGAATGGTGTTTAAAGAGAAGGGCGACAGGTTTGTGTACGACAAAATAGTGGATGCCATGGTGTTTGTAATGCCCGCAGTAAACGAAGTGGTTGAAACCCCGCCGCCGCACATACAAGAAAGCATTGACTTTGCAAAGCAAAAGCAGGAAGAAATCGCGGCTTCGGAAACGCGAATAAACCCCGAAATACGCGCCCTGATTGCAAAAATTTCAAAAAGCAGCACTTCGCTCGGCATAATGGGCACTCTCACAGTCGTCTTTACATGCCTGCTTTTGTGCGTCAACATGGAATCGGCATTCAACACAGTCTGGGGACTGCACAAAGGAAGGGGCTGGCTGATGAGATTTACGTTTTACTGGATGCTCATAACATTCGGGGTTGTTTTGGGGCTATCGGGAATGACATTCTTAACAGGCTCGCAGCTTGGCGAAATTTTTAAGAATATACCTATAATTTCCGAATACGCGGGCTGGGGAACGAAGCTTGTGGGAATGGGCGCGCTGGTCGCGGCTCTTGCCCTGTTTTACAAATGCATGCCGAACACCTATGTAAAAACGGTTCCGTCTTTGATAGGGGCGTTCATCGTGACGTGCCTTTTGCTTGCAAACAACAAGCTGTCGTTTTTATACATCGGCAAAGTCGTGGAACAGCAGAATTTTTACGGATACCTTGCAATAATACCCGTTGCAATGTTCAGCTTGTACATATTCTGGCTCTTCATACTAACGGGAGCGCAAATAACCTACGCGATACAAAACATCGACATGCTTTCAAGCGCGGAAAGCTGGAAGCGCACGGGAAGCCAAGTAAAGAGAATGCTCGCCCTTGCCGTGTTTTCGGAAATCGCAAAGGCGTTTTATAAAGAAGAACCTGCGCCCAATCTAAAAAGCCTCTGCGCTACACTCGACATCCCGAAAATCGTTGCAAGCGCGTGCATAATGGTGCTTGTTGAAAAAGATTTGATATGCGAAGTCGAAGACGAAAACGGAGAGCCGCGCTTCAAGCCCGCCTTTGCGCCCGACAGCATAACGCTTGCGAGGTTTTTCCAAATTCTCGGCGAAAACCCCGGGGACAACATCGTATCTTCCGACATCGCAAAGAGAAGCCATGCGGCGTCGTTTGCGATGGGAGTTTTCGCAAACCTTGCAAAAGGCGAAAACATGCAAAAAACAATCAAGGATTTAACTATTTAAAATGGATATTTTTGAACTCCGCAACGAATACAAAAAAGGATCGCTCGACAGGGGCGATTTAAGCGAAAACCCGTTTGCCCAATTTAAGAAGTGGTTTGACGAGGCAATGCACTGCAAACTCGAAGAGCCAAACGCAATGGACGTTGCGACCGTAAACGAAAACGGCGAACCCGACATACGAACGGTGCTTCTGAAATCGTGGGACGAAAAGGGATTTGTGTTTTTCACGAACTACGAATCCTCAAAGGCGCGCGACATCGCAAAAAACAGCAATGTCGCAATCCATTTTCTGTGGCTCGGGCTCGAACGCCAGCTGAAAATTTTGGGAAGAGCCGAAAAAATAAGCGCGCTCGAATCCTTGCGCTACTTTGTCTCGCGCCCGTCCGACAGCAGACTCGGCGCATGGGTTTCGCACCAAAGCAAGGTTATAACATCGCGCTCAATTTTGGAAATGAAGTTTGACGAGATGAAGCGCAAATTCGCAAACGGCAAAATCCCACTGCCCGACTTTTGGGGCGGATACAGAGTAGTTCCGCACACATTTGAATTTTGGCAGGGAAGACCGAGCAGGCTGCATGACCGCTTCCGATACAAACTAAGCGAAAACGGCTGGCAAATAGACCGCCTTTCGCCTTAGCAACATAAAAGAAAGCCCCGTTTTTACGGGGCTTTTCAGCAGTTAAAAACTTTTGGCTCCTTACAAGGCCGACATTCCGCGCTCGCCCGTGCGAATGCGCACAACATCGTCAACGGGCATGACAAAGATTTTGCCGTCTCCTATTTTGCCCGTTTTTGCGGACTTCATTATGGTATCGACAACCTTGTCAGCCAAGTCAGACGGAACGCAAATATCCAAAACAAGCTTGGGCAAAAGCTCGCTTGTGTATTCGCTGCCCCTGTAAATTTCAGAATGCCCTTTCTGGCGGCCGAAACCCTTTACTTCCGTTACGGTCATTCCTTCAACGCCGATTTCAGCAAGCCCCGCCTTTACTTCTTCCAGCTTGAAAGGCTTTATTATCGCTTTTATCATTTTCATAATTCGACTATTTTTTTATTATAATTTTGCAAGTGCAAGCTTTTTAAACCCGAAAAATTCATCATTCTTTCAAAAACACCGCGTACTTGTTTTTTCCGTCCTCAAAAATTTTGTTTTCCGCGCCGTAGGCAAACTTTAAATTTTCGGAAGTCAAAACGCATTTCGGCTCGCCGAACGCGAAAATTTCGCCGTCCCTTAAAAGGGCGATTTTATCCGCATGTTGGCTCGCCAAATTGACGTCGTGCAAAATCGCAAGAACTGACGTTTTGGCGTCGGCAAATTTTTTTACGGCAGACATCGCCAAGTTTGAGTTTTTCGGGTCGAGGTTTGAATTAGGCTCGTCGAGCATCAAAAGCGTCCCTGCCCTGCCGCACGCGCCTATCTGGCAAAGAGCCCTCGCAAGCTCGACCCTGCGCCGCTCCCCGCCCGAAAGCCTTGTGAAAACCCTGCCTTCAAATCCCGACATTCCGACTGCCGAAAGGGCGTTTTTGGCGATAAAAATATCCTCTTTTGATGCGAAAAATCCGCCGCGCGCATACCTGCCAAGCAGTACAAAGTCGAGAACAGAGCTTTCAAAATTAAATTCGCCGTCCTGCATCAATGCCGACCTTATTTTTGCAAGCTCCGAAGGCGAATATCCGCCCAAAGGCTTTCCCGAAAGCAAAACCATGCCTTTTTGAGGTTTTTCCAAGCCGCAAATGACTTTAAACAAAGTGCTTTTTCCCGCGCCGTTGGCTCCCAAAACCGCGACAAATTCGCCGTCTTCAACGCAAAAATCCACGTTTTTCAAAACGGGATTTGCCCCGTAAGAAAATGACAAATTTTCGACTTTAAGCATTTTCGCCCCTCCTTAACAAATACAAGAAAAACGGCGCACCCAAAAGCGCGGTCACAACTCCTATCGGGACGGAATCAAGCGGGGAAGCAAGCCTTGAAACTATGTCGGAAAATACTACAAGGCACGCGCCCGACACTGCGGAAAAAGGCAGAAGGGTTCGATTGTCGGGGCTTGTAAGCATTCTGCAAACATGGGGCACTACAAGCCCGACAAAGCCTATTATTCCGCAAATGGCAACCGCGCATGCCGCCATGACCGCGGCGGCACAAATTGAAATTCTTTGGAGGGACTTTACGCTCGCGCCCGACAAATACGCGTTGTCGGAACCAAGCATGAGCATGTTGAGCCCCCTCGAATTAAGAAATAGCAGAAGCCATGACAAAACGCCGAAAAAAGACGCGACCAAAATCTCCCCCCAAGAACAGTTTTCAAGAGAGCCGAGCGTCCAGAAAACAAACCCCTTCACGCCCGCCTCGCGGACGCCGTACATGATAAATCCGACAAGCGCGCCGCAAAAAGCGTTTATTGCAATGCCCGCAAGAAGCATTGAAAAAGCCGAAAGCCTGCCGTTTATCCTGCCGAGACGCCAAATGGCAAATGTCGCCAAAAGCCCGAAAACAAGGGCTGAAATTTGAACGGAAATTGCAAAAACGCCGAAATTTACTGCAACCGCAGCCCCAAGAGCCGCCCCTGAGCTGACCCCCGTAATTGAAGGATCCGCAAGAGGATTTCTAAAAAGAGCCTGCATGGCAACCCCCGCGCTTGCAAGCATTGCGCCGCAAAATATACCCGCAACCAAACGGGGAAGACGGACATCGAATATTATCGCCCCCAGTGTTTCGTCAATGTTCTTTCCCGCAAGGACTGCAAAAATGTCGGAATACGATATTTCCTTTAAGCCCACACCGAGGGAAACCGCGCTTAAAAAAACCAACAGCGCGCAAGATGAAGTGAAAAAAATCCAAAATCCGCGCACGCTTGGAGGCTTTCTACCTAAACGTCTTGCGCGGCGCGAACCCCGCTTTTGCGGGAGCCGCGGGACGCGCGGCAGGTTCGTTTGAGCGCATTCTGTAAACTATGCGCGCCTTTTCGATGTCTTGTGGAGTCATCTCCATCTTTACCCTGTCGCCGACAGTGAGCTTTATGAAGTTCTTGCGCAATTTTCCCGAAATGTGCGCAAGCACCATATGCCCGTTGGGCAGTTCGACACGAAACATTGTGCCGGGAAGCACCGACACCACTTTACCTTCTACTTCTACGCAGTCTGACATTTAAAATATATTGATATTTTTCGTATAATTCTTTCTATTTGTGCTTGTTATACCCAAATAGTCAAGATTTTTTAAAAAAATAAGATGAAAGACAAGCCTTTCCCCGAATGCCCCTTTGAGCCTCTGCGCCATTCATTTTTAAACAAAGACGACGAATTTTTCATGAAGCTTGCCTACAATCAGGCGTTGAAAGCATGGAATATCGGAGAGGTCCCCGTGGGCGCAGTCATAGAATACGGCGGAGAAGTTGTCGCGCAGGCCCACAACATGGTGGAAACCCTGCAAGACCCGACGGCGCACGCCGAAATTCTGGCAATCACGCAGGCGGCGAAAAACATCGGCGACTGGCGGCTTAACGGCTCCACTTTATACGTCACAAAAGAGCCGTGCCCCATGTGTTCGGGAGCGTGCGTTATGAGCAGGATAAGCCGCGTGGTTTTCGGCGCGCCCGACCCAAAAATGGGATTTTTGGGGGGAGCCGCAAAAATTCATGAAACATCGGGGCTTAACCACAAGGTGGTTGTTTCCGATTTAGTCTTAAAAGGCGAATGTGTGGAACTCATAAAAACCTACTTCGCCTTAAAACGAAAAATATCAAAACCCGAAACAGAAAAGGATGAATACGATGAATTATCACGTTAAAAAAACAATCTCAATATTAGCTTTATTTGTCGCAGCCATTCCGATTTTGTTTGGGACGGAAAAAGGCAACAAAATGAAATACGAATTAAAACCTCTCCCCTACTCTTACGAAGCGCTCGAACCCTATATCGACGCCGAAACCGTAAAACTGCACCACGACAAGCACCAGGCGGCATACGTCGCCAAGCTTAACGCCGCGCTCGAATCCTCGCCCGAATTTGACGCGCCTGAATGTATGCGAAAACTCCTGTCAAACCTAAGCGATGTTCCCGAAAAAATCAGAAACGCAGTGCGCAACAACGGCGGCGGGGCGTTTAACCATGTATTTTACTGGGAAGGTCTTTCTCCCGACAAAACAGAGCCTTGCGCGGAATTCAAGGAAGCTATCGAAAGGGATTTCGGCTCCGTTGAAAAATTCAAGGAAGAAATGTCAAACGCCGCAGTCAACCGGTTCGGCAGCGGCTGGGCTTGGCTTGTCCTTACGAAAGAAGGCAAACTCAAAGTTGTGGCAACTCCAAACCAAGACTGCCCTGTAATGGGCGAAATAGCCAATACCTGCGGCTCAACGCCGATTTTCTGCATAGACGTATGGGAACACGCCTACTATTTGAAATACAAAAACCTGCGCCCCGAATATGTGAAAAACATATGGAACATAGTCAACTGGCAGGAGCTCTGCAAAAGATACAAAGAAGCGTTGAAAAAATAAATTCATTCCATCGAAAGACAAAGACCGGCAAATAAAAAATGCCGGTTTTTTGTTGAATGTACCAAAACTTTCCAGATTCAAAAAAGCGGTTATAAAACTTGACAGAAAAGTTGCATATTTTTAATCTAATAAATGAAAGAGAAAAAAAATTCGGCTTATTTAACCTTTTAGATTTATGAAAAAGAAAAATTACTCCAAAAAAATCATGGTGCTGTCATTGATACCTCTGTCGGCAATGGCAACAACCTACACCAATCAGACGCTTACAAGCAAAACAATATCCGTCACCCCAACGATGTCGGATATTTACAAGAATTGTAAAATCACTTCGGCAAATACCACAACAGGCTTTATTTCCTACAAGGGCGGCGCGGCGGCAGGCAACAGTGCAAGCTTGACGTTCGACGCCACAACGCTAAAGCCTGCGTCCGTAAGCAAGTCATATCCTTTCATCAATTTGCCCGCAGCGAATTTCAATTCATCGTCGGTTGAAATATCTTTCATAAACGGCACTACCGCATCCTACGGCAAGATTACGGCATCCACAGGTTACATGTCGTCAACGGCGGCTCCGATTACAATTGGTCAAGGTACTCCAGAAACTGCAAAACCCGCCTACATAACTTTGAACATCGAAAGCGGTTCAAAAGTTCAGGCAGGCGCGTTTATTTTGGGCGATTGTTATAATAGTAATAAGAATACGGAAGATAAAAATCCCCACCGCGAATACACTTTAAACATGCAGGGGACAAGCGGAAAAACAAGCTCTTTCGAAATTTACACATTTGCGATGTACCACGGAGCGACAAATCCTGCCTCATACCCGAACTTCCAATCCGACAGCATTGTAAACATGTTCGGCTATTCCACAATCAAGACGGGCAGTACTTTCATTATCTCCGGCTCAAAAAATGCGATAGAAGGCAACGCATCTGTATTGGCGACGGGAAATTACAACACCATCGATGTCAAAAGCAATTTCCAAATCGGCACCCAGTCGGGGAAAAGCGGAGGTCTCGCTTCAATCGAAATGGAGGGCGACTATAACAAAATTTTGGCAAACGGCAACCTCTTCGCCTTGGGCGGTCCATCGCAAACCGGCGGCGAAAACATGCTATATGTCGAAGGGAATAACAATGAGGTTTATTCAAAGGCAAACATCCAAGTCGGCTATTCCAACGGCAGAGAGGGCGGCTTCAACGAATTCGTAGTTGAAGGCGACAACAATAAAATAGAAGCAGGCACGTCTTTTTATGTCGGCTACGGCGCCAGCCAAAGCGGCGGCAAAAATTCCGCGTCCATAAGGGGCGAACAGATCGATTTCCGCGTAGGCGGCATAGCCACAAGCGGAGAAAGACATATCAAAGTCGGCTACGGCTCCAGCCAAAGCGGCGGCACAAACACTTTGGAAGTTATAGGTACAGCAACCGACAAAAATGCCGAAGGCAAAAGAGGCATAAGAATGCACTCCATCCGCATTGGAAACACCAGCGCAACAGGCGGTACAAACATGGCTCTTTTCAAAGGAACGGAAGACACCCCTGCAACCGAATATTCAAATGCGAGCATTTATAAAAAATCAATGCTCTTAAACTTCTTTTCAAACGACTCCATCGTAATTTACGGTTCGCAAAAAGAAGGTTCAACCGTTTATAACGAATTGCGCTTTGAAAACAATGTCGGCGCATTCATAAACGGCGATGCACAAAACGGCGCAAACATCAATACCTTTATCGCCTCAGACGGCGGCATAAAAGGCGGCACAGCAAGATTTGTTTTGGCAAACACAACCGACAATGCAAACTGCGGCAACATAATGAGAATATGGGGTCTTTACATAGGCAACACAAGCACAACAGGCGGCGAAGCGATTTTGGAATTCGACGGGTCCGGCACAATAGTTTCTGCTGACGATTACCTGAGGCTCTCCGCAGGCGCGGGAACGACATTTGAAAAACCCAAAGGCGGACACTTGATTTTCAAGCCATCAAAATACGGCATATCAACTCTCAAATTCAACAGAATACTCGATATATCGGGATTGATGACAATCGACTTTTCAAACTTAAAAGATATGTCATCAAATGAAGACGCAGAATTTGCGACAAACTTCTTCTACAAAAACCAAAACGATACGGGCATAAAAATTGACGAATCCCTTAAAACAATGTGGGACGAAGGCAGATTTCGCGTTTTGGACGTAAACGGCAATGAAATGGCATTGCAGTATTTTGAAGCTACAGACGAATATCCCGCATATTTTTACTATGCAGATGAAAATGACGGCTTGGAACTTATAATAGACCTTGAATACAACAATGCACGAATGATATTTTCGAGGATAGTCCCGAAACCCATCTCAATAGAATTTCAACCCGAAAGCCTTGAAAAATTCGCAAACGAAGACGTATTTTTCGATGTAAGAGTTTCGGGAACAAACCCAACGTACCAATGGCAATATTCGGCGGACAACATCACATGGGTTGACATTGAAGGCGCAACAAATTCTTTCTTGGAAATCCCCTCTGCGGCGGAATCGGATGCGGGTTATTACAGATGCGTTGTATCCAACTCCTTTGGTTCTGAAATAAGCGATTCAGCGGAACTTTCGCTTAAACCGTCCCCCTTCCAAACAAATCCGAAAGACGTAACTATAGTATATGACGGAGCGGAAAGCCCTACGGCAACCTTTTCCCTCAAATTAAAAGAAGGAATAGAGCTTTCAGAAAATAATCCCTACCAGTGGGAAGTAAACGAATACGATTTTGATAGCGATGAATACCTCGGATGGGCTTCTGCAAGTGGCGATCCGAATGCAACGGGTTATGGCACGCCGAATCTGACGATTGCAAACATCGCTCCGAAGGGCGAAGACGGCTACCCGAAATACAATAAAAATAAGTATCGTTGCCGCGTAAGATTGAGCTACGGGGAAGAAGCCTATACAAACGCCGCAACGCTGTCAGTCGAAACAATGACTCTTAAAGACGACATGCAGGCAAGCTACGACAAGTATGTAGGAAACGCCTTGAACTTTACGGTTCAGACTTCCAAGATATTGCAAAGCGCGCCCGACATAGCATACCAGTGGTTCATAAACAAGCTCGACGGCAAAGGCTTTGTTGAAGAAGCGGGCGCAACATCGTCAACTTTCAAGGCGTACACCACCGCGGAAGCTGACGGTTGGCAATACATTTGCGTTGCCTCAAACGGTTTGGACAGAAAATATTCCACAATCTCGACGGTAAACGTGAAAGCAAATCCGAAAATTGCAAGCCAGTCAAAGAAAGTCGCAATTTACGACGGACAAAACACAGTCTTGAAAGTCGATGTTGTCGGAGGATACGATGTGACCTACCAGTGGTTCAGACAAAATCCCGAAACAAAACAATGGGAAGCCATACCGGGCGCAACAGATCCTACCTATGTAGTTGAAGGAATCGCCGAAAACGACGGCGCGTCTTTCCGCTGTGAAGTTTACGACAAATACGGGAAGAAGCTGACATCCTCTACAATCAAAACCCCGATGCAGGAAGCTGCGACGTTTGCGGAAAATGCAATAAACATTTTGCAAACAAGAGGCTCTGATTCTTCGCTAAATGAAAACTATCCCTACCCTGATACTGTGGAGCAAACCATATATGCCGACTATCCGCTAACGATTACGGCAAACGCGACGGGCTACTCGCTTAAATACCAGTGGTACTCTTCTTCGGACGGCAAAAATTTTGAGCCAATCGCAAAGGCGACAAAAAACAAGTATCAAATAAAAGCTCCGACTGCCTCTGACGAAACGCAGTATTTGATGTGCCAAGTTTACAACTTAAACGACAGCGACATCGCAACCCAGCAAACGATGGTTATCGCGCTGAATGTTCAAGAATGCCCCGCCCCCACGGAACTTACAACACAGGTTTTGAGGTTTGAAGGCGGAGAGTTTGATTTCGATTTCATACCGACATCAAAGAGCAAGTGCGTAATATCAATCGATGGCGGAAATTCCTCCGCAAGCACGAGCTACACTTATAAGAGAGTGTCGCCGACTGCGGCAACGTTCAAGCTTGCCTTGAAGGAATACAAACTCTCGCTTAACGGCACAATGTACTTCGATGAAAGCGGCATTGCCTCAATCGACTCATATTCTGTCAAAAAGTTAAGCGCAGACGACGGCAATCTGCCCGAAGAGCTTAATATCACTCTCGAGCAGGATTTGGAAACGGAATTAAAGCTCTACAACAAAACCAAAACAAATCTTGAAGTGGTCGCATCTACGCTCGAAAACATGCCGCTGACCTACAACTGGTTTGTTGACAAACAGGACGGCAACGGCTTTGTAAGCGCGGGCAGCAAGAAGAATGTTTTGTCAATCACTCCCAAAGAAACAATGATTGGCTGGATATACTACTGCGAAATCACAAACGGCTACAAAACCATAAGCTCTTCCAACGCAATCATCGAAGAGCTTACCGACAAGGCAGTAATCACAACTAAGCCAAAAGCCGTAACAGTATTCGATTCCGCCGAAAGCGAAGGCACGTTCACAATCGCGGTAAGCGGAGGCTACTCTCCGACATACCAATGGCAGGTGTCTTACGACGGCAAGACATGGCAAGACCTTGAAGGCGAAAACGATGCGGAACTCACCATAAACGGCGCGGACTACGCGGGCACAAAACCGAAGTTCAGATGCGAAATTTACGATGAAGGCTTGAAAGTGCTAACATCGGGCTCGGTTGCAGCAACCGTGAAAAAAGCGGCAAGACTTGACGCGGAAACCCCGATAGCGGTAAGCCAAAAAATCGGCAAGGTTAACGAAGAATGCCCGATTTCCGAAAATGCCTGCAACGCAATCGAATATTATCCGATTACAATGACGGCAAACGCAACGGGAGATTCCCTAAAATACCAGTGGTATGAAAACGGCGTCGCAATCAAGGGTGCGACAAAGAAGACCTACACCATCAAAAAGCCCGAGTTCGGAACAAAGACTTACGGATGCGAAGTCTATAACTTAAACGGCAAAGAACCCGGGACAAGCGACGCCCATGAATTCATCCTCAATGTCGATTTCATACCAACTCCTGTCGAATTGACAGGCTTGGTATATGACATCAAATCAGGTGAAACACTGTTTGCGACAATGGCGGCGACAACAAAAACCGCATGCAAGCTTGTCGCGCCGGCGGCAAATCCGCAGCTTGTCTTCAACACTTCCACAATGTCCTACAAAACAACCGGCGACAACACGGCGACATTGAAGCTCACCCTTTCCTACTCGATGCAGGAAGGAGACTCTCCGTCTGCCAACAAGCCGATCAAGGTTGTGTTAAACGGCACAGTGGAATTCGACAACTTCGGAAACGGAACGTTTAAATTTGAGCCGACAGGCGATAAAAACATAGACAACGCCTCCTGCTCTTATACATTGCAAAGAAAATTCTCGACAAAAAATCTCATGCCGCAAACTCTGGCAAGCAAAGGATTGTTCTTTGAAGGCACTGACTACTTTATAGACGCTACGGGGAAAAATATGTTCCTTTTATCTACGGGAGAAAAAGTCGGCACGATAACCTATAAATATGTATCGGAATGCGTGGCGACATTTACCATGAAAATCGGGAAATCTTCTTACTCTGACGGGGTGTTTATCTTAAATGAAGACAGCCTCTCATATAGGCTGACAACTCCCACAAAAGCCTTTGAGCAAGGCTCCTGCAAAATTTCAGACGTTAAATAGAGTAAGCTAAAACATTCTTCAAGACGGCGGATAAAAAAAATCCGCCGTTTTTTTGCGGGGATTTTTTGGATAGTCCATAAAAATAAATTGAAGATTTTTAGCAAGCGTCTAAGATTTCGCGAAAAACAAAATGGAAAAATTTTCTAACACATACTCTGTAAGAAGCCTCGAGATTTCTCCGAATTACAGGCTTCAACGCGAATATGCGGGGTTTTATTTCCAAGAAATATTCGCGGAGTTTTGCGCCTCAAAAAAAATGGCGGGCTACGATATGGCGCGCATGGGATTAACCTGGCTCATAAGCGACACGGAAATATCATACAGCCCGAATGAAATGCCGTTTTGGCGCGAAAAAGTCGAACTCGAAGTTGAAGCGGTTGAAATTACGCCCTTGTTTTTTAATGTTGCATTCAGAATGCGCTCAAGCGGATTGAACGTAGCAAACGGCAAATACCGCACTCTGATTGCCGATGCAAAAACCCACAAGCCAAAAAAATTCACGGATTTCATCGACAGATTTCCAAACATATCCGCGCAAAAAACCGATTTTGAAAAATTTGAGATTTCGGGCGAAAAAATCGGGGAAGTTCCACAAAAAGTAAGGCTTCCCGACCTCGATTTCAACCGCCACTTAAACAATGCGCGCTATCTTCCAAGAGCGGTGGAATCAATGCCTGAAAACGTAAGGGAGGAAAAACACCTCGTTTTAAGTCGGCTTAAATTTATAAAAGAAGCGAGGCTTGGAGACGAAATTCTTTCCGAGACTTTCACAAAAGACAATTCGGAATTTTTCCACAAATTATCCCGCAAAAGCGACGGCACAGCAATCTGCATCGCAAAAACAATCTGGCAATAGCGTTTAAAATCAGAAAACGTAAAATTGTTTCATTTACGCCGACCATTGTCTGTACATTTAAAAATATTTTACTATAATCGCATTTTTTTAAGATTTTTACAATCTTACTAAAACATTTCCCAATGCGCCAAGAACAATCAAAGCGGCATAAAAAAAGGCGGAGCCGAAACTCCGCCTTTAATTTTATCAAAACATCAGATTGCCGCCTGCGCAGCCGCCAAACGTGCGACGGGAACGCGCGGGGGAGAGCAACTTACATAGTTCAAGCCGACATCGTTAAAGAAGCGGATTGATTCAGGATCGCCGCCGTGTTCGCCACAAACGCCAATCTTCAATTTCGGCTTTACGCCCCTGCCCTTTTCAACTCCGATTTTAACAAGCTGACCTATGCCTGCCTGGTCGATTGAGGCAAACGGATTTTTTGCAAGAATATCCAATTCCTTGTATTTTCCGAGGAAAGAACCGCTATCGTCGCGGCTCATTCCAAGACCCGTCTGGGTAAGGTCGTTCGTGCCGAAAGAGAAGAAGTCCGCAACTTCCGCAATTTCGTCGGCAGTGATAGCACCGCGCGGAATTTCAATCATGGTGCCCACCATGTACGAGAACTTTACGCCCTTTTCCTTCATTACTTCGGCGGCGACGCGGTGTATTATCGCGACTTGGAACTTCAATTCCTGCACAAAACCGACTAACGGCACCATGACTTCGGGCATTACCTTTACGGGCTTTCTGCCTTTCATCACTTTTGCCACTGCCTCAAAAATCGCGCGCGCCTGCATTTCTGTAATTTCGGGATAAGAATTGCCCAAGCGGCAGCCGCGATGCCCGAGCATCGGATTCTGCTCCTTCAATGCGTTGCACCTTTCCGCGACAAATTCCGAACTTACGCCAAGCTTTTCGGCAAGAGCGTTTCTTGCGGCGGAATCGTGCGGCAGGAACTCGTGAAGCGGCGGGTCGAGAAGGCGTATGGTGACGGGATGCCCGTCCATTGCCTTGAAGATGCCCTCAAAGTCCGAACGCTGATACGGCAAAAGCTCTGCGAGAGCCGCCTTGCGTTCGGCAGTGTCGCTTGCCAAAATCATTCGGCGCATGGAGTCAATTCTGTCGCCCTCAAAGAACATGTGCTCGGTGCGGCAAAGACCTATGCCCTCAGCTCCCAAAAGCAGGGCGGATTTCGCCTGCGCGGGGCTGTCGGCATTAGTGCGGATGCCGAGTTTGCGGTATTTGTCCGCCCACTTCATAACTGTTTCAAAGAGCTGGTATGTGTAGCTCTTAGCGGGCTTCATCTTGCCGTTTAAAACGCGCACGACTTCAGAATCGACAGTGGGAATTTCGCCAAGGAATATTTCGCCCGTAGTGCCGTCTATTGAAATATAGTCGCCCTCTTTAACCACTATGTCGCCAACGCTCATCAAATGCTTTGCGTAATCCACATGAATGCTCGAAGCTCCGCATACGCAAACCTTGCCCATCTGGCGGGCAACGAGAGCCGCGTGTGAACTTACGCCGCCGCGCGAAGTCAAAATGCCTTCGGAAGCAATCATGCCGCGCAAATCTTCGGGCGAAGTTTCTTCGCGGCAGAGAATTGTTTTTGCGCCCTTTGAATTTTCAAGCTCCGCCATGGCGGCAGAGAAGACAACCTTGCCTGTCGCGGCTCCGGGCCCCGCATTCAAGCCCTTCGCAATAGGCTTTGCCTTCTTGACGGCGGCAGGGTCAAACACGGGAACAAGCAGGCTTGAAATAGATTCCGCGGGAATTTTTCCAACCGCAGTCTTTTCGTCCATCAGGCGTTCCTTGTTCATTTCAACCGCAATGCGGACCGCTGAAAGCCCCGTGCGCTTGCCGTTGCGCGTCTGCAACATGTAAAGCTTGTTTTCTTCGATTGTAAATTCAAAGTCCTGCATGTCGCGGAAGTGGCGTTCAAGCTTGGAGCGTATTGCCAATAGCTCCTTGTACGCCTTTGGCATTTCCTTTGAAAGCATCGCGATTTTGTGAGGAGTGCGCACGCCTGCCACAACGTCTTCGCCCTGCGCGTTAATCAAGTATTCGCCGTAGAATACATTTTCGCCGTTTGCGGGGTCGCGTGTAAAGGCAACGCCCGTTGCAGAGGTTTCGCCCTTGTTTCCGAACACCATTGTCTGGACATTCACGGCTGTGCCCCAATCTGCGGGAATGCCGTATTTCTGGCGGTAAATAATCGCGCGCTCGTTCATCCAAGAATCGAAGACCGCGCCGATTGCGCCCCAAAGCTGCTCATAAACGTCCTGCGGGAACTGCTTGCCCGTGCGCTCTTTAATCAACGCCTTGTAGCGGACAACAAGCTCCTTCAAGTTTTCGACATCCAAGTCGGTATCGAGAACGGCACCCACTTCCTTTTTCAATCCTTCCATGACTTCGTGGAAAGGTTCGGTTTCGGCTTCCGTGCGCGCCTGCACGCCCATAACGACGTCGCCATACATCTGAATGAAGCGGCGGTAGCAGTCGTAGGCGAAGCGCGGATTTGAAGTTTTTGCGGCAAGACCTTCAACCGTTTGATCGTTCAAGCCCAAATTCAAAATTGTGTCCATCATGCCAGGCATGGATTCTCTCGCGCCCGAACGAACCGAGAAAAGCAAGGGGTCGGAAGCGTCGCCAAACAATTTGCCCATCTGCTTTTCAACAGACGCGACGCCTTCCTTGACCGATGCCGCCAATGCCGTCGGATATTTTTTGCCGTTTGCGTAAAAATAAGCGCATACTTCCGTGGTGATTGTAAATCCGGGAGGAACGGGCAAGCCTATGCGCGCCATTTCGGCGAGGTTTGCGCCTTTGCCGCCAAGAAGGTTTCGCATTTTGGCGTCGCCGTCGGTCTTTTTGCCGAACAAATATGTGTATTTTACGGACTTGGGGGATTTTTTTGAGGTTTTAACCGCCGATTTTTTTGCAACCAGCGATTTTTTCGATGATGCCTGTTTCTTGGCTTTGGGTTTATTTTCTTTTTTTGCCATAACCTTTTATTGATTGATTATACTCATACTAAAAAAACGCCCCGACCCCGCGATGAGCCTTGCAAAAAAACACAATGGCAACGAGGCATAAGGACATTTCAAACCCGACGGCAGGCAAAATATAATCGCATTGCGCATTGCGCAAATTCATTGTTTTTGGCAGAAGCTGATTTATGTAAAAAAATTATTTATTGGGGTAAATTAAAAAGTCCCATAAAACAGCCGCGACAAATTATCAAAAGCAATACGCTTTGTTCAATAATGCCGCCCCCAAAAACAATTTTGCGAAATTTATAATGCCAAAGGTCGAATTTTTCTATGTATAATATGACATAAAAAAGCGGCAAATGTCAACATAAAAACAGAGCAAAAACCGCCATTTAACCAATAAATCTCGCCAAATTATAAAAATCGAATATAAATAGAAACACAAAAAGCAGAGTAAAGAACGCGCCCACAAAAAACATCTTCAAAAAATGCCCCTTCTTGCGAAGCACATAACGCTCAAATTCCCCGTTTATGTTTTCCCTTCCAAGCCTTGTGATAAACCTGTCCAAGAAAACATCCGGAGAAAATATTGCCTGAAAAAATTTGCGCAGACAAAACAAGGAAACGCACAGCCACGATATACACATGACAACGCATACGCATTGAAAATTATTCAGCGTGAAAATTAAAAACATACCCCTTAATATAAAAAGAATAAATTCCTTACAATTACGCTAATGAAATGTCAACATTTTACATTCCCAAAGAATGTTTTTTTATTTCACCCCGCGGACCATATTTAGAGCCGAGCTGCACAACCCCGCCCCTCTCGCCTTCGGACCAGCCAAATGCCTTGCAAACGGCATCTTGCAACACTTCAAATTGGGATTTTGAATTGTCGAAATCCGCAAGCAAAAGATTTCTTTCAGCTGCGATTTTTCTTATGAATTTGTTTTGAGTTAAAGCGGCGGCGCGCGTTGAGGGATTGCCTGTTTCGTTAGTCGCCAATATGATTTTTGCACTTTTATGCTTTTTTGAAATTAAATCAAGGGCTTTAACATAGGCTTCAGACCACGCGTTAATGTCTTTATTTTGAGAAAACTGCGGCTTGAAAACAACCGCGTCGAAAGGCAGAAGGCTTAGCGCGTACGAAACGAGTCTGTTGTAATCTGGATGCAAAACGCCTTTTGACGAATCCCAATAAGTGAAGTTTGCGACGCTTGCGAATTTTTCGCGAAGCCTGTGCGAAACGTGGCGAAGCTCCCCTCCGACAAGAACGATGCGTCTGCCCTCTTTGCTCTTTGCGTTAAACCTCATGCACAAATTAAAATCCAAGGGAGAATCCAAACACCCATCAGGGTTTGAAATACCGCCTTGCCTTAGCAGATTGCGAATAGTTTTGGCGACGAGCAAAGCCTGAAATTTTGTTCCCGCAGGCTTGAAGTGAACGCCGTCATCCGCCCAACACTCATTTCTGTCAAGCCCCTGCATTGCGCCCATAAAATCTACTATCGGCAACCCCGTCTCTTTTGAAATTTCATACAAGGCAACGTCTTCTATCGGGCGATTGTCTTTTAGCGGAGTGCGGCTCATCAGAAACATTTTTTTTGACGGTGCTTTAGTCTTTATGAAGTTTATCGCATTTACAATGCGCTCCTTTCTGTCTTTCCAAGAAGGGATATGCAAATGCCCGCCATTGTGAAAGCCGATGACGTCAAACTTTCCCTCTTCGAGAGCCAGGTTTAGCGCGTAAATGTAGTCGGGGTCGCTCGCGCACATCGAAGACGCCCACGCAGAAACGTTTACGCCGTCTTTTTTCAGCTCTTCCTGCAAGTCGGACTGAAAGCCCCTCACAATGGAATCCCCTATTAAAAGAACTCTCGGCGACTTTTCATCGTAAGAGTTAAAGGCAACGAAGTCGAACCAATCTATATTCTCCTGGGGCTTTGGCGCAGGATTTTCAGGCTCGAACTGCCTGTAAAGCATGTCGTATGAAAATGCGGGATACGCCAGAAAAAGAAAAGCAAGCAAAGACAAAAATTTTTTCATAACCAAAATTTATTCTTTCCAGTTCGAGAAGTCAACCTTGTCCCACTCGGTTCTCGATTGCAAGCGCGAGAATTTTTCATCGGGAAAACCCAAAACGACAAGCGAAAAAGCGATAATGTTTTCGGGCAAATTAAAAAGGGACGCGAAGTCTTCCATCCTGCTTTGAACGGGATAAATTCCGCACCAACATGAAGCGATGCCCATTTCGCGGGCTTTTAGCAAAATGTTTTGCGTCGCGGCTGAACAGTCTGCGGGATAATAGCCTTCTCCGTCGGGCGACTTGTACTGGGAAAGCGCGTCCGCGCACACGATTACCGCGGAGCCTGCGTCTTTCAAAAAGCCGCAATACGGATGTATTTTAGCGATTTTTGAAAGCATTAAGGAATCGTTTACAGCGATAAACTTCCACGGGCGGCAGTTGCACGCGCTCGGAGCCGACATCGCGGCTTCGAGAATTTTTTCCATCTGCGCTTTTGAAACCTTTTTTGAAGCGTCAAACTTGCGGACCGAACGCCTCGTAAACAATACTTCATCAAAATCCATAAAATGCCTTTCCTAAAATATTATCGTAAAAATTCAAAAATTTGCTTGCTCTAAGGCGTTTTTTTTGCGCTTATAAAGACAAGGTCGGGACCTATGCAATGACGGATTTCCGCGAACCCCGCCAGATTCGGAAGAAAGCAACGGTAGCAGAAACCTCATGTGCCGTAGGCAACCTGACCCCCTTTAACTCTTTTGCCCGAAAGGATAAAAGAGTTTTTTTGCGCCATTTGCCGAAGTTTGCAAAATTCTTTTCCATTACGCCACAAGATCCACATTTCCGTCCTCGGATATGACGACAGCCATGCAGACTTCGCCCAAAGTTTTCCTGTAATCGACGTACTTTACCGCCGAATTGTACCGCGCCCCGCGCGTGGCGTCCCCGCTTGAAGTCGCCATTCCGTCCAAAATCGTACCGATGGAATAGCATACTCCGTTAGGGTCCAAAAGAATCGCCCCATCAATCGGGGTGAGCGAAGACAAAAGCTGGCGGGAAAGAAGAATCGGCGCAACCGCCGTCGATTGCGACGCCAAACGCCTCGCCTCTTCCTTTGCCCTCTTTGATATGACAAGCATCGTCCCCTTTTTCTCGCGCATTGCGGCTTGGATAAGCTCGATAAGCCTGTCAACCTTGCGGGAGCCTTTGAAAGAAAACACTTTTTTTATCGCCGCGGCAAACTCTCCGCCGTCGTAAGTGGAGCGCGGAGGAACGGGCATGCCGTAGGAAACATCTATCAGAGACTTGCTGCCGTAGCGTATGCGCCACTTGTGCATTCCCAAAAAGTCGATAAAAAAGCTTTTGGCGTTTTTCGGCATCCTGCGCGGAAGCTTGGCAAGCCCCAAAACGATTTCAGTGTCGGAATGCAAAACCATTCCGTCTTTTGTAAGCTCCAAAAGCTTGCGCGTGGAGCGCACGTTGCCAAGCCTCGGCATTCCCGAAAACTCGATGGAGCGCGCCATGGCGTTCTGGGGAGCAAGAAGAATCGTTCCGACAGCCTCCCCAAGCTCGTAGGACGTGCGCGAAATCTGGGTGCAAATCGTAAAGAGACGCTCCTTCCAAAGAGACTGCGGCTTGCCCGAAACCCTGTAAACGATGTCGCCAACGAAATTGCGCCCCGCCTGGTACAAAATGGAGTCCAACCCGAAGTGGAAGCCTCCCGTCTCCGTAGCGTCGGGCGGCATGTCAAGCTCGATGCGGTGCTTTTCCAAAAATTCGTCTATGAGCGAAATAATGAAAGACGTGCTTAAAAAATCGCCGGCGTCGCTTTGGGCGTCCAAAGACGGATAGCCGCTTAAAACGTCTTCGTCAACCCCAAGCACCACAAATATGTTGCGCCCTGTCGAAACCGAAGCTTCCGAAGTAAAAAACTTTAAGTTTTGGGGCTTTTTCGGGGACGCAACAACCGTCCTTAAAATCGCCTCCCTCATATTCGCAAACGGAGAGTCGGGCGAAGTGTAAGAAGACGGCATGTCGGAAATCCTGCGCGAAGGCTTGTCGCTTGAAATTTTTTGGAATGTTTTTCCGAAATCCGCAAAATCGTCTTTTGAAATCCAAAAATCCTTTGGCGCAATTATGTCGAAGTCAAATTCTTTCAAACTCTGCGAAACCTGCTCCGCGCCGCCTTCCGCTTTTGCTTCGCGCTCCGTTTCTGAAACAAGAAAAACAACGGGGCTTGCGTGCTTGTCCATATATGAAAACAAAGACATTGCCCGCTCGGAGGCATTCTGCAAAAACACGGCATATTTTGCGTTTGGATTTTCAGTCGTACTGCTCATAAAAACTAAACTTATATTTTATTATTTTTAATCTTTGTCAAGTTATGATGTTTTATTGTTGTAAAAAATGCCGCATTTTGCGTTGATAATGAAATGACAGACTATTCTTGGACAACATCGAGAGCGGCGGGAATACTGATGCACATATCGAGCCTGCCCTCAAGACAGGGAATCGGCTCTTTCGGGGAGGGCGCGGAAAAATTTTTGGACTTTCTCACGCTTTCGGGAATAAAATACTGGCAAATATGCCCGCTTACGCCCACGGGATTCGGGGACTCCCCCTACCAGTCATTTTCGGCTTTCGCGTACAACACATATTTCATAGACTTTTTCGAGCTTCAAAAGTTCGGGCTGATAGACGAAAGCGACGCCTACAAACTAAGCGGACTTCCCTCAAAAAAATGCGATTACGGGGCAATCTACCAGACTCTTCCTGACATTTTAAGAAAAGCCGCCCGCAAGTTTTTTGAAAGCCAAAAGCCTTCCCTTTACGATAAATCTTTTGATGTTTTTTGCGAAGAAAACAAAGACTGGCTCGACAACTACGCCCTGTTTTGCGCCCTGAAAAAACGCTTTGGCGGGCTTCCCTGGACAAAGTGGGACGCCGAATTTAAAACGCGAAAAAACATAACATTATCCGACGCAGACAAAGACGAAATATCTTCGGTAAAATTCGGGCAGTATGTCTTTTACTGCCAGTATATGCGCCTTAAAAGAAAAGCCAATTCAAGAAACATCGAAATTATCGGAGACATGCCCATTTTCGTTTCGGAAGACTCCGCCGACGTCTGGGCAAACCCCGAACTTTTCGACTTGAAAAAAGACCTCTCGCCGCGAAACGTCGCGGGAGTAGGCCCCGACTACTTTTCCCCCACAGGGCAGCTTTGGGGAAATCCTCTGTACAGCTGGAAGTCTAACCCAAAAGGAGTGCATGGTTTTTGGGAAAAACGCTTAGAAAAAGCCTTCGGGCTTTACGATGTCCTGCGCCTCGACCATTTCAGGGGTTTTGCGGACTACTGGGCTATTCCCGCAAATTCGAAAGACGCCTCGAACGGCTCGTGGAAAATCGGTCCGGGCAAACAGTTTTTTGAAAAAATGCGCGAAATTTTCAAAACGGAAAAATTCATCGCAGAAGACTTGGGAATCTTGTCTGAAAGAGCCGTAAAACTTTGCAGGGACATAAACATTCCCACAATGGCGGTTCTCCAGTTCGCATTCGGCTCGGATGCTTCAAACCCCTACCTTCCGCACAACCTCTCGCGCAACATCGTCTGCTATACCGGAACCCACGACAACCCATCGACGAACGACTGGTACGCCAACGCCGACCCCAAAACACAGGACCATTTTCGGCGCTATTTCGCAACTCCCGCGCAGTCGCCGAACTGGAACATGGTTTTGGGCGCGCTGACGAGCGTTTCAAACCTCGCAATCATACCCATGCAAGACATTTTGTCGCTCGGGGCGGAATCGAGAATGAACACGCCCGGAGTTGCGAGCGGCAACTGGCAGTGGAGAATGTCGTTTTTCCAGCTCGAATCTGCCATAAAAAACACTTCGGCGTTCTTGAGAAGCCTTTGCGAACTAAGCGGCAGGGAAAACAAAACAGAACCCAAAAGCCTGCCCCCCGACCTTCTGAAATTCATCAAATAAAAAAATGCTAAAAACATCGGAATATCGGGCTTTTTTGGTTGCAAGACAAAATGTTTTTTGGAAAATAAATTCCTTTTTGAGAATAATGTTTTAAAAAGGGAATGGATACTTCACACATCAGGAATTTTTGCATCATAGCGCACGTTGACCACGGCAAGACAACATTGTCTGACCGCCTCTTGGAAATGACCAAAACAATCGAAAAGCGCAACATGCAAGACCAGCTCCTCGATTCGATGGATTTGGAGCGCGAGCGCGGCATCACAATCAAGAGCCATCCCGTTTCGATGAACTACGTTTTTGAAGGGAAAGAATACCTTTTAAACTTAATCGATACCCCGGGGCACGTTGACTTTTCCTACGAAGTTTCAAGGTCTCTCGCTGCCTGCGAAGGAGCGTTATTGCTGGTTGACGCGGCGCAGGGCGTAGAAGCCCAGACGGTAGCGAACGCAAATCTCGCGATGAACCAAAACCTCGCGATAATCCCCGTAATCAACAAGGTGGATTTGCCGAGCGCGCACCCCGAAAAATGCCTTCAACAAATCGAGGACGTTCTTGCCATTCCCGCAGACGACGCTATTTTGGCAAGCGGGAAATCGGGCATCGGCATAAAGGACATCTTGGACGCGGTTGTAAAAAAAATCCCCTCCCCCCGCCTTGCAGACTACCCGCAAACCCGCGCCTTGATTTTTGACTGCGTTTTCGACAGCTACAAAGGCGTAATCTGCTACGTCAGAATTTTCTCGGGAACAATAAAGGCGGGTTCCGACATACAAATGATGTCAAACGGGGCGCGCACGACAGTCAAGGAAGTCGGCAGGTTCAAGCCGAATATGGTTGTCGAAAAAGAGCTTACGGCAGGCTGTACGGGATACATCGTAACAAACATAAAAGACGTGACGGAAATCAAAATAGGAGACACCATAACCCTTTCCGAAAATCCCGCAAGCGAAATGCTGCCTGGCTACAAGGAAGTAAAGCCGATGGTTTTTGCGGGCATATACCCTATCGACACCGCCGACTACGAAAAATTAAAGACTTCCCTTTCAAAGCTTCAATTAAACGACGCCGCCTTGATTTATCAGCCCGAAAATTCGGTCGCGCTCGGATTTGGGTTTAGATGCGGCTTCCTCGGTCTTTTGCACATGGAAATCATACAGGAAAGGCTCAGGCGCGAATACGACTTGGACATCATTTCAACATACCCAAGCGTCGTCTATAAACTCACCACAACCGATGGAAGCAACATAGAAATCGACAACCCCGTGCGCCTGCCCGACCCTTCCACGATAGAAAAAATCTACGAGCCGAAAATCAAGGCGCACATACACATTCCAAGCGAATCCATAGGCGATATGCTCGCGCTTATCGCCGAAAAGCGCGGCTTTTGCGAACGCACCGAAAACATCGACCCGACACGCGTCATGATAACCGCAGACCTGCCGCTAAACGAAATTCTGATAGATTTCAACGACCGCCTGAAAAGCATCACGCGCGGCTACGGAAGCCTGGACTATGAAATGAACGGCTACGAAGCCTCCGACTTGGTGCGCCTCGACATTTTGGTTAACGGGGAGCAAATCGACGCGTTCTCATCAATCGTCCACCGCGAGAAAGCGGAAGCGAAAGGCAGAATGATGTGCGAAAAGCTAAAAGACATTCTCCCGCGCCAAATGTTTAAAGTGGCAATCCAAGCAGCGATAGGCGGCAAAATCGTCGCCCGCGAAACCCTCGGCTCATTCAGAAAAGATGTCACCTCAAAATGTTATGGCGGCGACATAACCCGAAAGAAGAAGCTCCTTGAAAAGCAAAAGGAGGGGAAAAAACGCATGAAGCAAATCGGCAAAGTTTCAATTCCGCAAGAGGCGTTCATCGACGTCTTAAAATCAAACAAGTAAAAAAATGTTCCCGTTTTCAAGAAAAGACAAACACATAAAAGAGCTGGTTTCAGCCGCATACAACGTCTATAATTACAGGCGCGACGTAATCGGAAGCGAAAACGCGGAAAAGCTGCATGCCTTGATAGAGGAAGTCGAAAACCTTTTCGACGACGGCAAAACAAGGCTGCCGCGCTTTAAAGAGGCGTGCAATGAACTCGAATGCCAAATGAAAAAATGCGGCGGGACGATTTATCCGCTCGGCTTTTGGGCGGACAACGTTGACGTCGTATTTGTTGCGGGCATACTCGCGCTCAGCCTGCGCTCGTTTTTCTTTCAGCCTTTCCAAATTCCCACAAATTCGATGTATCCGTCCTTTTACGGAATGACATCGCATGTATATGCCGAAGGGCAAGATGCCCCGTCTTTCAGGGAAAAAGCATGGAATCTCATAACCAAAAAAGCGTCCAATTACGAATTAAACGCTAAAAAAGGCGGCGAAGTTCTAATACGCATAAACCACCCGTCGCAAATGGAGGCAAACGGGGGGATTTTCCACAGCGAAATACGCCCTTCAAGATGGCTCGGCGTATTGCCATCGCGCGAAAAAGTCTATACGTTTAAAGTCGGGGGCGCAACAGAAGAGCTGTCTGTTCCCGCCGACTTTTCTTTGGACGGCGTAATTCAAAAGGCGTATCCCTTCATGACCAAAAACGAAAGCGCGGGAGAATACATAAACGCCATCTCAACGCGCGCAAAAATCGTAAACATCGACGGCGAACTCTATTTGAGCCTCGGCGAAAAAAAGGCGGGAGAGCGCATACTAAACTTCGACATACTTGGCGGCGACATGCTGTTTGTTGACCGCATTACATACAATTTCAGAAAGCCGAAAGTCGGAGAGCCCATTGTATTTAAAACGGGAATGTGCGAAGGCATAACCGCCAAGAACGGAGGCGTGCCCGACGACAAATACTACATCAAAAGGCTTGTCGGCGTCGGCGGAGACTCCCTTAAAATAGAAGGCTCAACCCTGATGGTAAACGGAAAGCCCGCGGAAGGCTCCGAAGCATTCAACGAAAACGCGCAAATGATAAACGGCTACTGCGGCTACAAGCCTTTCGGAATGCTCGAAAACGGCGCAACCGTAAAAGTTCCGCAAAAAAGCTACTACGCCATGGGCGACAATTCGGAAAACAGCTGGGACAGCCGCTACTGGGGATTTGTCCCCGAAAAAGCGGTGGTAGGCAAGGCACTCGTAATATTCTACCCGTTCACAAACCGCTGGGGGGCGGCAAAGTAATCCCCGCCCCGCAAAAAAATCTTGCAATGCTTTTTTTAAGATTTTTTGACACATACCGTTAAAAAGTTGTTGAAATTTTTAATTAAAGCTATTTAAACGAATAAAGAAATATCAAATAAACATTAATGGCAAACCAATACCCAAGCGGCAGACCAAACCCGCACCAAAAAAACAATAAATTCGCAAAGAACTACGGACCGCGCAGAAACGAAAGAATAAGAGTTCCACGCGTCCGCGTAATCGGTCCCGACGGAACGCAAGTCGGAGTTATGCCGACGGCGGAAGCCTTGGCATTAGCTCGAAAGCACAAGCTCGACTTGATAGAAGTTTCGCCAAACGCCGAGCCGCCGGTTTGCAGAATTTTGGACTACGGAAAATACCTCTACGAAGAAGCGAAAAAACAGAAGTCGAACAAGACTTCCACCGCAAAAGTAAAAGAGGTAAAACTGCGCCCGCATATCGACAGGCACGACTACGAAACAAAAATGCGCAACGCCGAACGCTTCCTTTTTTCAGGCAACAAGCTGAAAATCACAATGATGCTCCGCGGCCGCGAAATGGAATTTAAAAACATAGCATTCGACATCGTAAAACGCGCAATCGCAGACCTAAACCACATGGGGCACGCCGATTCAGAACCCAAGCTCATGGGCAGAAACATAGGGGTCACAATATCTCCTGTCGCTCAAAACCAGCGCAAGCTGAAATATTCCGGCGAAGACGAAGACATCCCCGAAGAGGACGATTCGGCGTCAGACTCCGAATAGTTTTCGGAGACTTCTAATGATGGAACATGCGCCCAAAAATTTATTTGCAAGCCTGTTTAAATCCTTTAAAAGCAAGATTTATGACGGGAGCGCAAATAAAAGCCGCAAAAGCGAGGGCGCATTTTTCCAAGATTGTTCGCGCAGACGCTTTTTAAAAGCACTTGGGCTTGGTGCGCTTTTTTTGGGAAGTGCGGCGGAACTTGCGGCAATCGATGTAAAAGGGGTCTATTACATTCCCGTTTCAAAAATCGCAAGGCGGTTTGGGATGAAGTACAAAACAACCATTCCCAAAAAACGCCAGCAAATTTACAGCTCCAACTTTTCAATGACCTTCGACGTCCACAGGCGCGACATGGATTTAAACGGCGTAAAAGTGTGGCTCGGAGACCCCGTTGTGGAAATGGGGGGGCTTCTATATGTATCATCGCGCGACATAGAAAAAACAATAACTCCCATTGTATTTCCGAAAGTTTCAAACGTCCCCCCGCCCCTGCGCCACATAATGATAGATCCGGGTCATGGAGGCAAAGACAAGGGGGCAATCAGCAAAACTTTCGGGGTTTTCGAGAAAAATTTGACTCTCGACATCTCTTCAAGAATTGCGGCATATCTGCGCAAAATGGGCTTCAAAGTTTCGCTTACGCGCTATAAAGACGTATTTTTGGAACTTCCCGAACGCCCCGCAAAAGCAAACAAAGTAAACGCGGACTTATTTTTAAGCATACACATAAATGCGGCGGGACCGAGCGCATCGGGCGTTGAAACGTACTCCCTCACCCCCAAAGGTCAGACTTCAACAAACGCCTCGACGATGTCGGTAAAAGACAAGCGCAATTTTAACGGAGAAATCCAAAACAGCTGGAACACCCTGCTCTCATATTACATCCAAAGCGAATTGAAAGAAGCGGCATCTTCTCCCGACAGAGGCTCGAAACGCGCGCGATTTGCAGTTTTGCAAGACGGAAAAATGCCTGCCGCCTTGGTCGAATGCGGTTTTATATCAAACAATGCCGAAGCCCGCAAACTATGCTCCGCAAGTTATCGAGATTCTCTTGCAAAAGCAATCGCGAATGGAATTTTAAGATACTCGAAAACATTGAAGAGGCTAAACAATCAAAAGCCCTAAAATTTAATGCGGTTTTTCACCACTGACAAATGCCGAAAATTTGAAATTTTCAGCCGTCTTTTTTTGCAGATACAGAAATTATCATAAATACCACGGCAAAAATTGAAATCGAAATTCCCGCAACAATATTTGCAGACAAAACTTCCCCGAAAACGGATGTTCCCACGATTATTGCAGTAATCGGCTCAAAAACCCCAAGCACGGAAGCTTTTGTTGCCCCTATTTTTCGCGTTGAAACAGCCAGCGTCGCCGTAGAGACAATAGTTGGAAAAATTGCAAGCCCCAAAAGGTTTCCAAATCCGCAAATATCAATGACGCCTATTGCAGGCATTTCGGAAAATGCGGTCTTAATGAAAAATATCACAACCCCCGCCAGAAGAGAATAAAAAGTAATGATATAGCTTGAAATGTTTTTTATTGCCCCACTGCGGTTAATTATGACGATGAAAACGGCATAAACAAAAGCGGAAGCCATCGAAAGGCATACGCCTGTAAAATTTACCGATTGGGAAGAATTTTCGCAAGCCATGACGGCAACCCCGAAAAACGTCGCAAAAATTGCAAACCACACCTGCCGCGACGGCGCAACTCCCAAAAACACCATTATAATCGCGACAAACACGGGATAAAGAAATATAAGGGTTGTCGCCAATCCCGAAGCTATGTAATTGTACGCCTCAAACAAAAACACGCTGCTTGAAGCATAAAGCAAACCAAGAAGCAAAAGCACCCAAAATTGCCCCCACGACACCTTGAAACTTTGCCCGCGCACAAGAAGAAAAATCCCCAAAAGCAATACAGCAAAGGCATATCGAAAGAGCAATATAAATTCAATGGATGCTCCGTTTCTCATCAAGGGCACGGCAAACAGCGGATTTAGTCCATAGGCTATTCCCGTGATAATCCCCGCAGAATAACCAATGGAATTTTTGACATCAACTTTCATTTGCACTCCGCGCCAATGTTGAAATAAAAACTTCATATTAAAATATGAAGTTTTTTTTAATGCCCTATTCCACAGGTTCTTCAAACGGACTCGCGGGCAAGTCCGCGCTGTTATACAAGTTTACGTCGGGATCGGGCGCCCACGCGTAGCGGACTTTTTTTACGCTTGAAACTTCGGAAGGAAGTGTAATTTTAACGGAATTTTTTGAAGCGATCTTGGCTTCCGCGCCATAAAATTTTCCGTCTTCTCCGGCGACTTCAAAACAGCGCACGCCTTGCCCGTCGGAAATTTTCAAACCCTTTCCGACATTCTTAAACACCACACTCACAAAATCGCCTTTTTGTGAAAGCTTTAAAGGCATGGGCGAACGGGATATTATTTTTTTGCCGTAAACGTCCGCAAGAGCCATAATTGCCAAGCGATGGGCGGGCTTGGTTTTGTCCTTCGGGTGCAACTCGGTTTCTCCGCCGTCAATGATTATCGCAACCCCGCTCTTTTCAACCATGTCGCCAAGCTTGCGCTGCACATTGCGAAGCGGCGCCCAACCCTTGTCGGTGGAATCGGGAAGCTGAACTGTAAAGATGTAAAGATTTTCATTTTCAAAGAACTTTCTCATCATCTTTGCGTATTCGGGGAATAGATTTATATAGTTGTCGTGCGTGCCATTGTTCATTTCGCCTTGATACCAAATCTCGCCACGCATCGAAAGCGGAATGAGGGGCGCAACCATCGCATTGTGGCACCAAGAAATCACGCCGCAACGGTTGTCGGGCTTGTTTCTCTTTGCCTTTTTTTCCGCAGGCAAGGCTTCCCACTTTGCAATGTCCCGCGCCTGCCATTCGTCAAAAAGCTTTTCCATGCGTTCGACATACGCTGTTTCGCCCGCGGCCGCAGCCGCTTCGCGCGTCATCCATGATTCAAGCCTTGAACCGCCAACCGCCGCGCTGATGTAGCCGATAGGGACATTAAGATTTTCAAATAGCTCCACCGCAAACTTCGAGCCGACAGCAGACGCCTTGCTGAACTGTTTGCGGTTTTCGGGTGTTACGGGCAGCCATTTTTGTGCGTCTTTCAAATCATGCGCGCCACTCGGAGTTGCAGAAGTGGCTTTCGGTATAAAATAGTAGCGGATTAGCGGCAGATTTGAATTTTTGTCCAAAAACTCCTTTGCGTCATTCATCGAAGTTATGTTGACGTCCATATTGCTCTGCCCCAAGCAAACCCATACTTCGCCAACCAGCACGTCCTTAAAAACCACTTTGTTTTTTCCTTCAACAACAAGCTCCTGACCTTCTTTGACGTACTTTTTTGGGGCGGGCAAATCGACCCTCCACTTGCCGTCGGCACCCGCAACCGCAGAGCCTTTCAAATTCATAAATTTTACATTTATCTTTTCGCCTGCATCTGCCGAACCCCAAATTCTTATAGGCATGTTCACCTGCAAGACCATGTGGTCTGAAAATATGTCCGCGCACCTGACGTCGGCATAAGCTGCAATCGCGGAGATTACCCCCAAAATCATTGCAATTATTTTTAAATTCATAATAAAAAATTATTTACGCAAAACGACTTCCATTCAATCAAAAAAATAAAATGCGCATAAAAAAGCGGCGTCCAAGAAAATCTTAAACGCCGCTTCAAAATAAACTCAATTCGGATTATTTGCCGAAAACTTCAACTTCGATGTAGGTGTTGGTTTCGTCAGTGCTGCTGCCGTCTGAATAGAGGCGGACATAGCGAGCCTTCTTCGCACCCTTCAAGTCGATGAGTTTGCCTTCGTTTGTTTCAATCCAAGCCTTGTCGGAACCCTTGCCCATCTTTGCGGAGTTGTCGTGGTCGTTATTGTAAACCGTTACAACGTCCTTCTTGAATTCGGGATCGTTGGAGATTTGGATTACAACGTCATTGTAAGCCCTCTTCTGTGAATGGAAGTGCCAAACCGCGATGGCATAGATTTCCGATTCCTTGCCGAGGTCAATCTGAACCCACTGCAAACCGCCGGAAATGGAAACGACAGAACCCATTGAACCGCCCTTGTCGCCGTCGGTAATGAATTCAAGCTCGCCCGAGAGGGGGAAGTCGTCGGAAGCTGTCACCGCTTTTTTAAGCGCGATGTTCTTAACGCCGTCCGGAACCATAACCGTCGGATTCGGTTCTTCAACGGGATTTTGCCCCGCGAGTTTTACGGGAACGGGAGTGCCTTCCAACTGAGAGGGAGGAACATCGAGTTTAAGAGGCTTCATTTCAGCGAAACTTTGTGCAAAAGCAAACGCCAAGATACCAAGAATAATAGATGTTTTTTTCATGATAAAAATCCTTTCTTTTATGTTAACGGAAATTCGAGTCCGACTTTAAGGCGGTTAAGCCTTAAAATCTTCGTCTGTAAATTCCAGCATTTTCTTTGCGGCAACCGCTTCGTTTACCTTGTAAACTGCAGCTTCCGCTTCAAACGCATGCTCGCCGTCGCAATTCAGTTTTTCCTGACCGCGAATAGCGTTGAAGAAGTTTTCCAAGTGCGGCTGGTGGATGAACTTGCCCTTGAAGTCAACTTCAAAGCCGTATTCTTCCGGCGGCTTGGATTCGCGTACGTCTTCCGTCTTGACTTCGACTGCCGCCTTCTTGACGAGCAATCCGTCTGCAACATACTTTTCCCACTTTGCGTCGAGTTCGGGGCGACCGCGTTCCTTGAAGATTTTTGTAAGCGCGGGATTTTCGGACATCTTGATGGAGCCGTCCGTGCCGAAGAACTGTTCAAAGTATCCGCCTACGCTCGTGGTTGTGAGAACCTGATAGAAAGCGCGCGCGGGGAAACCCTGATAAGTCTTTTCAAACTCGTAAATGCACATTACGTCGTCATACCAATCCTTCTTGTAGAAGTTGTTGCCGCCGCCTGCCATTACGCTCTTGGGACGTCCGCCGAACATATAGGCGAAGATGTCGATTTGGTGCGCGCCGAGGTCGGAGATTGGACCGCCGCCCAAGCCCTTGTACCAACGCCAGTTGCGGAACTTCTGCTTGTTTTCAAAGCCGTACTTTTGCAAAGTTTCGTCGGAAATTGCGAATGCCTTGCCTTCGGGGACAGTCAAGTCCTTGGTTACAGCCCTGTTCCACTGGGCGTTCGCGCCTGTAATCTGACCGCAAAGGTTCAATTTGCGCAAAAGCACGTCGCGAACATAATGATAGCGCGGGCTTGACTTGCGCTGGTGTCCAATCTGCAAAAGCTTGCCTGTTTCGCGAGCCGCGCGAACCATTGAGCGTGCGCCTTCGACAGTGTTTGACATCATCTTTTCGCAGTAAACGTTTACGCCTGCCTTCAAGAAGTCAACCGTCTGCGGAGCATGCCAGAAGTCCGGAGTTGCGATGATTACACCGTCCAAGTCCTTTTCATTTGCGATGAGATCTTTGTAGTCTTCGTAAAGGTGGTCTTTAAGATCTGTTTTCTTGCCTGCCTTTGCAGTCGCGCCCAAGATGCGGCCGCGTGCATAACGGCGACGGCATTCCCAAATGTCGCAAACCGCGCGGAAGCGAATTCCGGGAATTTTAATAAGGCTGTTCAAAAGAACTTCGCCTTCCGCACCCATGCCGACGAGCGCAATGTTTAATTCTTCACTTGGTGCGACCTTTTTCTCCTGTGCGCGGGCAACGCTCGAAGACATCATAAGACCGCCGCCCGCAAGACCTGCGAGCTTCAAGAAGTCACGTCTGTTATATTCCATATTTTATCCCCCTTTTTGTTATTTGTTGCACTTGCAGCAAGGAAGCTTGCCGCAGGGCAAAAGTTCAAACTTGTTGTGCTTTGCAAGAAGCAGAGCCGCAACAATCATAATCATGTGGACGCCCAAATATGCGATGCCCGCCGCGGAAGCGTCGCGCAAAGTGGGTTCCAAGATGATGAATCCGTATGTCAAAGAAATGTAAAGCAAGCCCATCAAGAAAAGAGTTACTCGTGTGCAGACGCCAAGCAAGAGAGCAACGCCGAGAGCTATTAGCGCATAGCCCAAAACATAGGCGTAAGGCTCTACCATAAATGACGGCATAAGAGGGCTTGCAGTAAAGCCTTCAATGCTCATCGGGCCTTTTGCCGGCAAGCCGTGATAAAACTGGAAACCCAAAGTTTGAGCCTTGTCAAAAGCTTCCGCCCCCATTGCCTGCAATGTTTCAGCATCAAGGTCGGCATATTCCGCCTTGACCGTCTGTCCTTCGCCCTGGAATTTTACCAACCCCGTACCGATTGCCCTGGCAGCGAGCCAAAAACGCAAAAGCCAGAACGCCATTGTATGTGTGAATGATGATTTACAATTTTCTTCTTGCATAATATTTTCTTTAAGATTTGTGATTTATATTCTTTTTAAAATTTTTTATTTTTCAAGCAAAAAATGCCCGGTTTGCGGACGCCCAAAAACATTCAAATATCCGCCCGAACAAGGCATGCTGTTAAATATGTTTTTATTAGAATGTTGCAAAAAAACATAAAATCCCGAAATTTCCGCGCCCATCCAAAAAACCAATCGGACTTTGCGCGGATTTTTCGGGATTTTTTTAAACAATTACTGGTTTGACTTGTCGAACGCAGAGTCAAAAACGACGTCTGATGTCGGGAAATCTATCTTGCGGGTAAATGCGCAAGCTTCCGTGCCGCCGTGAACCCTGTCCATTCTTCCATCTTCCCATTCAACGGAAAGCGGACCCTTGTACTTGATGTCGTTTAGAGCGACTATGATTTCCTCAAAGTTTACATCGCCATGTCCGGGAGAGCGGAAGTCCCAATAGCGGCGCGGATCGGTAAATTCGGTATGTCCGCCGAATACGCCCGCTTCGCCGTTGCCGTGTCCCCACCATGCGTCCTTGACATGGACATGGTAAATGCGATCGGCGAACTTGCGGATGAACTTAACGTAGTCAACGCCCTGATAGCCGAAGTGGCTCGGGTCGTAGTTAAAGCCGAAACGCTTATGCCCCTTGATTGCAGAGAGAGCTCTTTCGGCAGAAGCAATGTCAAACGCAATTTCAGTCGGGTGGACTTCCAACGCGAAGTTTACGCCAACCTTGTCAAATTCGTCCAAAATCGGAGTCCAGCGCGCGGCGAAATCCTTGTAGCCTTCCTCTATTGCAGACGGCGGAACCGGCGGGAAAGAGTAAAGCCACTGCCAGATTGAAGAGCCTGTAAAGCCGTTGACGGTCGGCTCAATCGGAGATTTCGCCATTGAAGCGGGACGCAGTTTCATGAAGTTTGCGCACGCCTTGGCGGTTTTCACCATCTGCTCGGCCGCGCGCCTGCGCACGCCTTCGGGCTCGCCGTCGCCCCAAACTTCGGCAGACAAAATGCCTTTGTGGCGGACGTCGATATTGTCGCAAACGCACTGCCCCATCAAGTGGTTTGAAATTGCAAAGCAGTTCAAGCCGTTCTTTTCCAAAATCGCCCAACGACCTTTCAAATACTCCTCGTCGTCAAACTTATCGACGTCAAAGTGGTCGCCCCAGCAGGCGATTTCAACGCCGTCGTAGCCCATCGACTTAATCATCGGCGCAAGTTTTTCAAACGGAATGTCCGCCCATTGCCCTGTGAAGATTGTTACAGGTCTTCCCATATAATTTCCTTTTTTTAAGTTTAATTTTACAAAAAATTCCGCCGTTTCGCGGCAAAGCACAAGCAAAAGCCGAAATAAACGGGTCAAATAACAAATTTAACAAAATACGAAAACCAACAGCCTGTCAATAAAAAACAAGCTTTTTTAAACAGCGAAAACCGCGCAACACCAAGCCTCCGTTTTATTTTTATAAAATCTTGACAGGATTTTTTCCCCGTATAAAGTTAATTGAATTATTTTCTGCATATTTTTAAAAAGCAAAGAAACAAGAAAAGGAAAATCATGTTAAAGAAAATCGACCATCTGGGCATAGCGGTAAAATCAATAGAAGAGGCTCTGCCTTATTACGAAAAAATATTGGGGCTCAAATGCGAAGGCGTTGAAGAAGTACCTAGCCAAAAGGTGAAAACGGCTTTCTTTACTATTGGCGGCGTGCATTTGGAACTCTTGGAGCCGACTTCCGAAGACAGCCCCATTGCAAAATTTCTCGAAAAAAATCCGCGCGGAGGAATCCACCACTTGGCATTCTTTACAGATTCCGTCCCCGAAGAGCTTGAACGCGTCAAGGCGGAAGGCGCACAGCTCATAGACCAAGCTCCGCGCCCGGGCGCACACCACAAGGAAATCGCATTCCTGCACCCGAAATCCACGGCGGGCATTCTCACTGAATTCTGCCAAGACGCAAAAGGCGGATGCGGTTGCGGATGCAAATAATTGACAAATTTGCAAACTTTCTTAAATTCCAACTCTTTTTTAAGGAATACAAATGGCAATATCACAAAAATTATTGGACGACCTGAAAGCAAGGCGCAAGAAAATCATCGCATCAGGAGGCGATGCAAAGCTTGAAAAACGCCATGCAAAAGGCTTGATGTCGGCGCGCGAACGCTTGGAAGCACTCTTCGACGAAGGCTCTTTCCAAGAGTTCGGGATGCATGTGACGCAAAATTACAACCTCTTTGACGGCTTGGGCAAAAGCTGCCCCGCCGACGGCTTGGTAAGCGGCATAGGTCTTGTTAATGGCAGACCCGTTGCGGCGTTTGCGCAAGACTTCATGGTAAGCGGCGGCTCTCTCGGCTCCGCCCACGCGGAAAAAATCTGCAAACTCATGAAATTTGCGTCCGAAAACGGCATGCCCGTAATCGGAATAAACGACTCAGGCGGCGCGAGAATTCAAGAAGGCGTCGAAGCTTTGGGCGGATACGGAAAAATTTTCTGGCAGAACGTAAACCTTTCGGGCGTCGTTCCGCAAATTGCGATAATCGCGGGCCCATGCGCGGGCGGCGCGGCTTACAGCCCCGCTTTGATGGACTTCATTATCATGACAAAGTCCAACTCAAACCTCTTCATCTGCGGTCCTCAGGTTATTGCGGCGGCAACGGGCGAAAAGGCAGACCCCGAATCGTTCGCCTCTGCGGCGGCGCACGCAACAATTTCGGGCAATATCCATCTTGTAGCGGAAGACGACAAACACGCAATCGAGCTTTCCGAAAAGTTGCTTTCCTACCTTCCTTCAAACAATATGCAGGAAGCTCCGCACGACTTGTCGGTGCCCGTTGAAAAAATCTACGACGAAACTTTAAACGAAATCGTCCCCGAATCTTCAAAAATCGCCCTCGACGTTTACAAGGTGATTGAACGCATCGTTGACGCAGATTCATTCTTTGAAATCCAGAACATGTGGGCAAAGAACATGGTGACGGGATTTGCGAAAATCCAAGGCGTCGTTATCGGCATTATCGCAAACCAGCCGACAGTCAAGGCGGGATGCCTCGACATCAACGCGGCTGACAAGGCGGCGCGCTTCATCCGTACCTGCAACGCTTTCAATGTTCCGATTTTGAACTTGGTTGACGTTCCGGGATTTATGCCGGGCTTGGCGCAGGAACAGGGCGGCATAATAAGGCACGGCGCAAAAATGCTCTTTGCCTACGCCTCGGCGACAGTCCCGAAAATCACGCTCATAATGCGCAAGGCTTACGGCGGCGCGTACATCGGAATGTGCAACACCGAAATGGGTGCAGACATGGTATTTGCATGGCCGACCGCCGAAATCGCCGTTATGGGCGCGGAAGGCGCTTGCAAGGTTCTTTACAAGAAGGAAATTGCAGAAGCCGCCGACCCGAAGGCAAAGGAAGCAGAGCTTCGCGAAGACTACAGGGAAAAGTTCGCAAGCCCCTACCAAGCGGCAACAAAGGGCATGATTACAGACGTAATAGAGCCTGCCGAAACACGCGGCGTATTGGCACAGGCATTCCGCGCAACGCTTTCAAAACGCCAGACGCGCCTGCCCAAGAAGCACGGCAACATTCCTCTGTAAGATTTTATAGAAAGACGACATATGAATACACTGGCAATAGCGCTGTATCCCAATGCCTCTGAAACCGTATCGTTCATGCTGATAGGTTTCATAGTGGTAATCGGGGTATTGGCATCTTTGATGCTTGCCACAACGCTGATGGGTATGCCCTTTAAAATGGCAGACGAAAAAGCCGCAAAAAAAGCGGCACAAGCCAAAGAAAAGGCTCGCCTTGAAGCGGAAGAGCAAGCTCGGCTCGAAAAGGAAAAATCCCGCGAAATTGCGGGCGTCATAAGCTCCGCGGTTTACGCCGCTTTGGACGGAGCGCCCCACAGGGTGGTTTCCGTAAAGCCTGCGGAAGGTTTGACACCCGAACTTTTGGCAGTAATAAGCGCGGCAGCGGCAGTGGCGGCAGGCTCGGAATGCGCCGTCTCCTCAATAAAAAGAGCCGCTCCCGACTTCAACTGGGCAAGCTCGGGCAGAAACGCAATATTCTCATCAAAATCACCAAAAAGATAAAATTTAAAAAAAGAAAGACACACATATGAAAAAATTACGCATCACAATTAACGGCAACGCATACGACGTAGAAGTAGAAGTTCTCGGCGAAGTATCAAAATCATCCGCTTCAGCGGCAGCTCCGGTAGCGGCTGTTTCCGCTCCCGTTGCGGCTCCAGCTCCCGTTGCAGCACCCAAGCCCGCGGCTCCAAAGTCCGCCCCCGCAGGCGGCAACGCAGTCACAAGCGCGCTCGCGGCAGTTGTTGTATCTGTTGACGTAAAGCAAGGCCAGCAGGTCAAGGAAGGCGACAAGCTCTTGACTTTGGAAGCCATGAAAATGAATACTTTTGTTTTTGCCCCCAAGGCAGGCACCGTCGGAGAAATCCACGTAAGCGCGGGTCAGAGCGTTGCGGAAGGCGACGTTTTGGTGACATTGGCGTAAGTTTCGCTTCCGAAACCGCCGCTTTCGGCGGTTTCGGAAATCAACGCTTTTTATCGAAAAAAGCAAGACAACAACTTGATGCGCATTGCGCGTCAAAAAAATTTAAATGCAAATGTTAAACCAATTATTAGAACTTCTCACAGACTCGGGGCTGTTTTATACGGACTGGAAGATGATTGTGATGTGGGTTGTGGTTGGAGTTTTGTTCTATCTGGCGGTAAAACACCAGTTTGAACCACTGCTCCTCATTCCAATCGCATTTGGCGCATTGCTTGCAAACTTGCCGACTTTCGGCGTTGTTAACAAGCCGGCAGGCCCCATCTTGTCTCCCGAAACAGGCATCGTGGAATACATCTTCACATCGGAGCAGGAAAATCTTTCCACTTCGAGAGTGGTAAAAGACCAGTACGATACCCTGTGGCGCATTTTCTCCGACGAAAAAGTAAGGGAAAACACTGCCGAGGCGAAAAACGCAAAGTTTGCGGAATTTGAAACAAAAGTAAAAGAATATCTCGCAAAAATCGAAAGGGAAACCGCTCCCAAAGTAAAAGAAGAAGGCAAGGCGGACTTGTCCTACAAGGGCACGGGAACGCCGAAACTTTTGGCAATCGTGCGCCCCGACAAGCCCATGGAAGGCGAACGCGAATGGATGAACAAATCATGCCAAGTCGAATTCCAAGGCAGAAAGCTCACAATTATGCCAAACGACAAGCTCATTTGGCTTAACGCGGGCGGAACTGTCGATAAGATAAACTTCAAGGAAGGCGACAAAGTTGCAAAGAACCAAACCATAATCGAGCTTACAAACACCCACGCGGGCGGCTTGTACCACTACATCTCGATGGGTGTTCTTCTTGAGCTCTTCCCGCCGATAATCTTCTTGGGCGTCGGCGCTCTTACGGACTTCGGCCCGCTTATCGCAAACCCGAAAACACTTCTTTTGGGAGGCGCGGCGCAATTCGGCGTCTTGGCAACCTTGTCATGTGCAATCGCAATAGGCTTTTCAGCCCCCGAAGCCGCCTCTATCGGCATTATCGGCGGCGCGGACGGCCCGACTTCGATTTTCACATCGAACAAACTCGCCCCGCATTTGATGGCTCCGATTGCCGTTGCGGCATATTCCTATATGGCTCTTGTTCCCGTCATTCAACCCCCTATTATGAGGGCTTTGACAACGGAAGCGGAACGCAAAATCAAGATGACGAGTTTGCGAAAGGTAAGCAAGCTTGAAAAGCTCATATTCTGCGTGTTCGTCACAATTTTCGTAATCATGCTCGTTCCCGACTGCTCGGCTTTGATAGGTATGCTCATGTTCGGCAACTTCATCAAGGAATCCGGCGTTTGCGAAAGACTAAGCAAGTGCGCCCAAAACGAACTTATAAACATCGTAACGATATTCTTGGGTTCTTCCGTAGGTCTTACAATGACGGCAGACCGCTTCCTGAACTCAAAAACGCTGTTCATTCTCGGACTGGGCGTTGTCGCATTCGCGATTTCGACAGCGGCAGGCATACTGATGGCAAAAGCGATGAACTTGTTCTTAAAAGACAAGATAAATCCGCTAATCGGCTCTGCGGGCGTATCGGCAGTTCCGATGGCGGCGCGCGTTTCGCACGTCGAAGGACAGAAGGCAGACCCAAGCAACTTCCTCCTGATGCACGCAATGGGACCAAACGTCGCGGGCGTCATCGGAACAGCGGTTGTCGCGGGCTACTTCATCTCGACCTTGAAAGGGCTGTAATACAAAATTTCACAAAACCAAAAGGGACGCTCAAACGGCGTCCCTTTTTTTGGCGTGCTCTTACCCTGCGGCTTTAGATATAATCCAAAATTCCCTTTTCAAGCATAGCCAAAGAAAAGACATAATCGTTATGTTCAAATGTCTCTCTCAAAGGTCTTGATGTACTTTCCCACCCTATTCCGTCGGTAATCCATACAAACTTAAATTTATTGCCAAGCACATCATACAAATTTCTATATTCCCCTGCTGTTGACTTTAATTTGGAACCGCCTCCACCATAAAAATTAACTTCAAAAATAAGCAAATCTGCCGGCGTTTTCACAACATAATCATATCTTCGCGACGATTTATCAACCGGAACGCGAACATTGAAAGCTTCGTATATTTTTTCAGAATTGGCTTCTTTTAAATACTTATAGGATTTTCTTAAACAAAGATCTTTTATAAAAGTCTCCGCAATGGATTCCATAGAGTGCCCGCCCCTGTTTTTGCGCCCATTGCTGTCGAGACCTACCTCGACGCCTAAAACATAGTCTACTAGAGATTTTATGCGACCGGAAAAAATAGAATCCTTTAATCCTGTTTTCTTTATAAAATTTAAATAACACTCTATATCGGCATCTAAAATTTGTTCTTTTGAAAAATCGTAATTTTCGTATACCAGTTTTTTATTTGAGAAATCCACCAAAATATTAAATGTTTTCTCCCTGCAAGCCAACAGTATCGGCAGCACTTTTATTATTTGCGGATGGGCTTTCAACAATATCTTAAATTCCGTATCAAAATCTTCCTTCCCAATTAAATAATTCAATAAATTTAAAGAAATCTCAACTTCGCGCAAATTATAATCAACCTTGCCCCAATCGATAAAATACGACCACAAGGTGTTGGACAGCTTTAAATTTTTCAACAGGAAAGAAAAAACTTCGTCGCTATTTTTGCAATTTAAATTTTTATTATAAAAATCAAAGAATTTCATTTATAGTTTCGGATTAAGAGTTCAACGATTTTACCGCGCCCATTAGGATTTGCGTTTATATTTCTGCTGGCGAAAACCTCAATTTTTTCGTAGCTTTTATATAAATCTTTTACAATATCTGTATTAGAATTTGACAAAAGGAATTTTATACCCTTTGAATTTAACTTGTCGCACAAATCCCGAAGCTTGATCTGCAGATTCAAGTCAAATCCATTCTTTGTATAATAGGTAAAAGCCGAAGTTTCATTCAACGGAACATAAGGCGGATCAAAATAAACAAAGTCATCGCTTTTTACATGGCGTAGTACTTCGGAAAAATCAGCACACCTTATATCCGTTTCTTTCAGCAAATACGATGCATTAAATATGTTTTCAGCATCTACAATCCGTGGATTTTTATAATTTCCGAACGGAACATTGAAAAACCCCGAGGAATTGACCCTGTACATTCCATTAAAGCATGTTCGGTTCAAATATATAAAACGGCTCGCTCTTTCTATTTCAGAAATAGACAAATACGACGACGACCTGTCCAAGCCCCTTATTTTCAGAAAATAATCTTTTGAATTTTCATGCTTTTTTAAGGAGCTTATTAGCTCCGAAGGAAAATCCCTAACAACTTTGTACAAGTTTATGAGCTCCTCGTTTTTGTCTGAAATGTAAGTTTTAGGAAGAGATAATTCAAAAAACAAAGCACCGCCTCCCACAAAAGGCTCAAAATACCTGCCAAAAGTCTGTGGTATAAACTTTAATATAGTCGGAAGAATCTGACGCTTGCCCCCAACCCATTTTACCAATGGATAAGGTTTTGCAAAAGACTGTTCACCCCCTCTGTACATATTAGCTCAAAACTTTTTCAATCCTTTTTATTGATAGGTCTAAGAATTCTTTTTTCAAGTCTATTCCAATAAAATTTCTGCCTGTTTCAAGAGCAGCCACCCCCGTAGTAGAACTTCCAGTAAAAGGATCCAAAACAATATCCCCTTCTTTCGTTGAAGATAAAATTATTCTTTTCAAAAGACTTAAAGGTTTTTGCGTCGGATGTTTTCCCCAAATTTTTTCCTCCCGTTTTGGAGTTCCGATTGCCCAAACAGAGCGCATTTGCTTATTTTTTACCTTTAAACAATCTTCCCCCCAATCTCCGTTTTTCATCAATTCGTAGTTAAAAACGTGCTTTGATTTCGCATCCTTTTTAGCCCATATTAGCGTTTCATGACTCGCGGTAAAATAACGGCAACTCATATTCGGAGACGCATTAGGTTTAAACCAGCAAATATCATTTAGAATTTTAAATCCCAAAATTTGCAATGCAAACCCACAAGCGTAAATAGAATGATATGTTCCTGAAATCCATATAGTTCCATTTGGTTTTAAAACTCTATGACAAGCTTCAATCCATCTTTTATGAAATTCAAAATCTTTTAAAATTCCACCACTTACATCCCAATCTCCCTTATTCACAGAAACAATTTTTCCCGATTTGCACGTTATACCGCCATTTGACAAGAAATATGGAGGATCCGCAAAAATCATATCCACAGAACATTCGGTTGCGCGATTTAAAATATCAACACAATCCCCAAGAAATAACTTTACGCAGTTTCTGTCGTAGTATTTTTTCATAAAACCATTTTTTCGGGTTTAATGAAAATGTTTTTTTGGTCTTTTTCAAAGAAAATCGAAATGGAAAGAAAAATGGAGTCAATCGTTTGAGCAAAGCCTTCTTTGCGAAAAAATTGATTTTTTCTGCGTTTTTTAATTGAGAAAAAAAAAGTTAGGTGTTGAATTATTCGTAATTTTCTCAAAAACACAAAACAGCTATGGCTTACAAAACAATGACAGCGGAAGAGGCGGCAAGCCTCATCAAAAACGGCGACAACATTGCTTTCAGCGGTTTCACCCCTGCGGGTGCGGCAAAGGCAATCCCAACAGCTATCGCAGAAAGAGCAAAATCAGAACATGCGGCGGGCAGGGAATTTAAGATAAAGGCAATCACGGGCGCATCGGGCGGACCTTCTTTGGACGGCGTATTGGCTCAGGCAGACGCACTCGAATACCGCGCCCCCTATCAGTCGAATGCCGACATGCGAAAGAGCATCAACGCGGGGCTTACAAATTTCACCGACATGCACCTTTCGATGACTCCACAGTATATGAACTACGGCTTTTTGGGCAAGTTCGACTGGGCGATTGTCGAAGCCGCGGAAGTTTCCGAAAACGGCGAAATCCTGCTTACTACTTCCGTAGGCATTTCTCCGACGGGATTGAAGCTCGCCGACAAAATAATCATCGAGCTTAATGAATACCATTCGCCGAAGCTGCGCGGAATGCACGATATTTACGAAACGGCAAACCCGCCCTACCGCCGCGAAATTCCGATTTACACCTGCTCCGACCGTTGCGGCACTGAAACGGTAAAAGTCGATCCGTCAAAAATTGTCGGCATTGTACGCACAAACCGCCCCGACGAAGTCGGCGGATTTAAAGAAGCCGATGCAATCACGACAAAAGTAGGCGAAAACGTATCGAATTTCCTTGCCGCCGAAATGAAGGCGGGCAGAATTCCTGCGGAATTTCTGCCAATTCAAAGCGGCGTGGGCAACATCGCAAACGCTGTCTTGGGCGCAATGGGCTCAAACCCCGACATTCCGCAGTTTTCAATGTTCAGCGAAGTCTTGCAGGACTCCGTAATCGACATGCTTGAAAACGGGCACATGAAATTTGCGAGCGCGACATCGCTTACGGTTACCTCGCCCAAGCTCAAAGAAATTTACGACAACATCAAATTCTTCCACGATAAAATCGTTCTCCGCCCGCAGGAAATTTCAAACAATCCTGAATTAGTACGCAGGCTCGGCATTATTTCAATCAACACCGCGATTGAAGTGGACTTGTTCGGCAACGTAAATTCCTCGCACATCATGGGCAAGAATTTGATGAACGGCATCGGCGGCTCGGGAGACTTCACAAGAAGCGCGTACATCTCGATTTTCACGACTCCCGCGGTTGCAAAAGGCGGCTTGATTTCCGCTTTTGTTCCGCTTGTTTCGCACGCCGACCACAGCGAACACTCCGTAAACGTTGTTGTCTCGGAATACGGCGTCGCCGACTTGCGCTGCAAAACCCCGATGCAGAGAGCTGAGCTTATCATAAACAACTGCGCCGCTCCAGAATACCGCGACTTGCTCCGCGCGTACATGGCAAGCGTCGCCAAAGGACACACTCCGCAGACGCTCTCCAAGGCGTATGCAATGCACGAAGCTTTCGTAAAAGAAGGCGACATGCATAAAGCTGTTTTCTAACAAATAATGTTTAAGAAACTGATTTTTGCTATAACGGTTCTTGCATTGGCGCAAATTTGCGCCAATGCAGAGCCCTTGCCTGCAAAGAACATTGTATTTCTGTCAAACAACCATGAAAGCATGGTTCAAAACGCCATTTCAAACGGAGCGCGCGAAGCCTTTAAAGATTTGGGGGCGCGCTACAACACTGAATTTGCCATAAAAAACATAACTCCCCTCTCGGCGAATTCCACGGGAATAGAAAATCAAGCCGACATTCTTTCAAGCGCATTGCAGCAATCGGAAAACATCGGCGCAATAGTAATTCCAAATCTTTCCAAAAATGAAAAACTTTCCGAGGCAATAAACGCCCTTGCCGAAAAGGAAAAGCCCGTCGCGCTAATTTCTACCGACATTCCGGAAAGCAAGCGAATTTTCTTTGTTGAAAGCGACACCAACGCAATCGTTAAAACAATATTAGACGAAATAAATCCGCATTTAAGGGAAAATAATTTTAAGCTTTTGGTTATTTATTCGGGGAAGGAAGATATTTTTAACGCGCCAGAGCCAAAACCGTCGATGGTTTCACAAAAAGCCCTGCTCGACGCGTTTAAAGACAAGCCATACGTCCAATATGCCTCGTCTGTTTACTTTTCTGAATTTGCAAAGAAATTTCAGCAGGAAATTAAAGATTTGGATAACTACGGCATCATATTTTTGAGTGCCTCTCCCCTTATAAATTCAGTGCCGATAAAGCGCGATTCCGACAGGGACTTCATAATTGTGATGTCTCTTCGCCCGCATCTTGGTCAATACCTGCGCAACAAGGAAATTTCAATGTGCATAGGCGGGGACTACTTCGGCTACGGATATTTGTCCGCCATCGCCGTTGCTGAAAAGTATTTTGAAGACAAAAATCCGCCGAAAGACAAGCGGATTTTAGCCCCGATAAAATACAAGGTTTACCAAACGTCCGATTTTGACAAAAATTGGAATGCGCTTTTCAAATAAAAATACGCAAAAAAATGTATTGCTTTTTGAAACGCCCCTGTCATACTTTTAAGCTTTAACAATTTAACAAGATATATTATGCCAAGAGAAACAGTAATTTTAGAATGCACAGAAGCACGCAAAGAAGGCAAGTCTCCTTCCCGCTATCTAACTTCACGCAATCCGCGCAAACAGCTTGAAAAGGTTGAAAAAATGAAGTACAATCCCTCGCTCAAGCGCCGCACATTGCACCGCGAAATCAAAAAGTAAGCGACATGGGGACGTTGGCAGCATAAAGCTCTGAAATTGGGCAATCTGCTCCGCGAAAAAAGGGAAAGGCTCAGTCGAGTATGTTTTAATATACTCCGTTCGCCTTTCCCTTTTTTGTGCTCGCATCTCGCCCCATTTGAGAGCTTTCTGTGCGCCAACTGCAAACAACTTAACGAGGAAATAGTCCAAAAATAAAAATATTCCAACCTTTATTTGCTCTTGCTCCTTGCCTAAGCGCACAATCAATGTGCCAAAGCAGGGAGCAATTTTTGTATCAAACAGCGTAGAGGCGTTGGCGGTTTGCCCACCCAATGATTCATTTTCATAACTTGCGGAGAAAAGAGAGATACTTATGAAAAAAAACTACTTGACATATAAATTTTTCAAAATAAGATTTTTGCAATTAAATAAATATCTGTTATGAAAAAATGAACTGTACCCCAAAATTCGGACAATAAAAAAATCGGGGTTAGGAGATTTTTATTTTA